>JGI20225J20221_1000003_pt2:0-202500 | contig 1130145 bp, 820 predicted proteins | sample BioMet4_FD_20221 | JGI IMG/M metagenome (IMG submission 20221)
GAATTCCGCCTACGTTGCGCACACTCAAGTCTGCCAGTTCGCGCTGCAATTCAGATGTTGAGCATCTACATTTCACAACACGCTTAACAGACGGCCTACGCTCCCTTTAAACCCAATAAATCCGGATAACGCCTGGACCTTCCGTATTACCGCGGCTGCTGGCACGGAATTAGCCGGTCCTTATTCATACAGTACCTACAAATAACCACACGTGGCTAACTTTATTCCTGTATAAAAGCAGTTTACAACCCATAGGGCCGTCATCCTGCACGCTACTTGGCTGGTTCAGGCTTCCGCCCATTGACCAATATTCCTCACTGCTGCCTCCCGTAGGAGTTTGGACCGTGTCTCAGTTCCAATGTGGGGGACCTTCCTCTCAGAACCCCTACTGATCGTTGCCTTGGTGGGCCGTTACCCCGCCAACAAGCTAATCAGACGCATCCCCATCCACAACCGATAAATCTTTATTCCTCGTCAGATGACATCTGAGGAAATTATAGGGTATTAGTCTTACTTTCGCAAGGTTATTCCCTAGTTGGGGGCAGGTTGGATACGCGTTACTCACCCGTGCGCCGGTCGTCGACAAGGAAAGCAAGCTTTCCTCTCGTTACCCCTCGACTTGCATGTGTTAAGCCTGTAGCTAGCGTTCATCCTGAGCCAGGATCAAACTCTCCATTGTAAAATATTATATATTCTATTTCTAGAATGTCTGTAATCTGTTCAGAACGAATCTCCTAAATTATTGTAGTCTAAAACCTGATTTTTTCGAAACCGGACTAATGTCCGGTGACGGTTTGTTTCTTTTTTACCCGAGTACCGAAATAAATCTCAGCACTCGCTTCTTGTACTACTTTTCTGTCTATGTAAATCTTTTCAAAGAACTCTTTCTTATGCTTAAGAAGAACCGTTGTTCTTAAAAGCGAGTGCAAAAGTATAGGTTTTTATTCAAACCTCCAAATCTTTTTGATAAAAAGTTTCAATTATATTTCAATATTTCCGTTTTGTTGACAGAATTGATGATTTGGAAAAACATACACATTATTATATATAGAGAGGGATGGGATGTCTTTTATTTATGCCAGGCAAATAGCCAAACAAAGGGGATTCCTTCCTGTTGGAATTCACATTTTTAAGCTACGGAGCTACGTAAAGGTATTAACTTACTGTAGTTTAGTAAGTTACGTAATATTTTACAGAAATATAGCTACGGCAAGCTACGTTCGAGCTACGTCATGGGATGGAGTTTCAACGATGAAAAGGAAAAGATGGAATTATTCGGGATCACTTTTAAACGAGAAAAAGAGGACGTTTGATCGATGGATTGGAAACTTTATAACGATATAATGGAAACGTTTGATCGATGTAATGCAAACTTTATGTCGTAGGATCAGAAACTTTATAACGATACAATAGAAACGTTTGATCGTAGAAACGGTTTGATTGATGAGGATTGATGAGTATTAATGGTCTACCGCCAGTCTTCTATGTTTCATTCTTCCTACATACAGTTTTATAAAAAAAAGCGTCGAAGTGTCGAATTTCTCATTATCAGCAAGTTATGTTCAAAACAAGTGTCGGCTAAGTGTCGGTGAAGTGTCGGTAAAATTCAAAACAGTGCCGACGCCTTACCGACACTTCACCGACACTTAAATCACAGCTAACATATTGATAGTCAGACATTCGACACTTAGACACTTATATTCCAAAAAGTCCTAGTACGCGCGTACGTACATAATATATATAAGCATTTGGAAATATATCTCAGAAAGAACTTCATATTGAAATTCACCTCTGTTTTGGAGCAAACACTTCTATCCTATATGAAAACGACCGTAATTGACGTAGCTAGAACGTAGCCTGACGTAGCTAACTTTCAATGTATAAACACTCTCCTCCCCTTTGTTTAAAGGAATTTCCAGCGATGACGTAGCTACGTAACTAAAAAAAACATAATTACATGTATAACATCCTAAGCCACATACGTGCAAATGTTTTTACTAGACTTGGCTTTTTTATAATGCTTTTGCGTCGATCAATAATTTGTAATTCTATATTTACTTGGAGTCATACATTTAATGCGACGAAACACACGGCAAAAATATGGAATATCATTAAAGCCCGTTTTATAACAGACTTGTGATATATTCAAGTCTGACTTTTTAAGTAATTCGCACGCCTTTGATATTCGATACTCATTTAAATAATTCACAAACGACATGCCTATATTATGCTTAAAGAAACGGCAAAACGAAGTACGGTTCATATTTACATTACGAGCCACATCGTCAATAGTTATTGACCTATAGAAATTACATAGCACATAAGTTTTTATTAGATTAAGCTGATATTCTCTAGCATCCATTTTATTATTATGCCCTACAATATAAATATCCTTGTCATCAGACAAAACACTAAGGAGTCTTATAAGCGAAGCTAATTTCTCAGCATTATTTTCTTTCTTCATACCATTTAATATAGATATGATTACATCAGCTTTTCTCTTGTCGAATTTAACAGCATCAACATTCTCACGTATCTTCATTATCACAGCAGATATTTCAGGAAATGTAGAAGCACATTTATTCAAGAAAATATCATCAAAAGTTACAGTTATATTTGTTATATGACCATTTATATCAGTTTCAGAATCATTAAATGACCAACAATGAGGTATTTCTGGAGGTATAAGGACAACATCTCCAGAATTAAACATCTCGGTCTTATCACCTATAGCTCGCATCCCTGAGCCCAGAGATACATAAGATAATTCCCATGTAGATTGCTGGTGCAAATCTATTTGATTCTTAGGAGCAATATGAACATCGTTATAAGAAAAAGAATGTAAAAGGTTGTCATTCATATGTAGTTGGTATTATAATACGAGATGCAAATATAAGACAATTCTAATAAACAATAATACAATTATATGATTTTTATTTCTTATAATTTTGCCGACATAAATTAAACAATCAATTATGGCATCAACTTATTTGGCATCAAAGCCACGATATGAAATACTAGACGGACTACGCGGTGTTGCGGCAATGATCGTAGTAGCATTCCATTTGTTTGAGACTTATTCAAAAGGACCAGTTTCTCAGATATTGAATCATGGCTATCTAGCTGTAGATTTCTTTTTCGTCCTGTCAGGATTCGTTATTGGTTATGCTTATGACGACCGTTGGAACAAAATGACAACATGGGGATTTTTCAAACGACGTCTTGTACGCCTACACCCTATGGTCATAATGGGTACAGCTTTAGGTGCCTTATTGTTCTACTTCAGTGACTGCTCAGGGTTTCCACTTATCAGTAAAACATCATGGCAAGAGTTGATAATGATAATGTTGTTTGCTTTCACTATGCTACCTGCCACAACGAAGATGGATATACGAGGATGGGGAGAAACTAATCCTTTGAACGGTCCAGCTTGGTCTCTTCAATGGGAGTACATAGCTAATATTCTGTATGCAACCATCATACGTCATTTTTCGAAGACAATGCTAGCTATATTCTTGGTTTTTGCAGCATTCCTCACATTAAATTTAACAATGAACTGGGACGTTTTAAATGTACTTCAAGCTCGCAATTATGCTGCATATACAGTAATTGGAGGATGGAGTTTAACCCCCGACCAAATATGTATAGGAGCATCTCGCCTACTATATCCATTTTTTGCCGGTCTGCTACTATCACGTATCAACAAACTGATAAAGGTAAGAGCTGGATTCTGGTGGTGTTCATTACTTATTGCAGCGCTACTAGTGATGCCTAGAATAGGAGGCGCAGACAAAATGTGGATGAATGGAATATATGAATCAACGACAATTATAGTTCTATTCCCCTTAATTGTATTAATGGGAGCAGGCAGTAATGTATCAGGTAAATCAGTTACCGTGTGTAAGTTTTTTGGAGAAATATCATATCCTTTATACATCATTCACTACCCATTAGTCTACCTACAAGTAGCATGGATGCACAATCATCCAGATGCCCCATTGGGAGCACATATTTTTGTAAGCATTTCAACATTTGCAATGGCTATAGCTGTAGCATACGCATGTCTCAAACTATACGATATACCAATACGCAACTGGCTGAAAAAGAACTGGCTTATGAAATAACACCATACAATATTAGCAGAAAAGTACAACAAGACTATATCTGCACTATCCGTAGATAGAGAAATATATATATTGCTGTCAGCTAAAAGTTTTATCTCCGTATAAAAGTAAGACTGAATTCCTCTCTTGGAATTCAGTCTTTTTAGTTACCTTTGTTTTTACCACAAAACCATGTAACAATGAACAAAGGTATATATCTTAGGCTGAACTCAGAAATAGACTCAGCCTTTTATTGTTATTACTCATACCTTTTATTTTTTTTCGGGCGAAGACATTACAACAAGTAACCTATCACCAGCCTTTATAGATTTGGCCATATTTTGTACATCTTTGACGGTAATGCTGCGTACAAGATTATCATAATCTTTATCTAAATTATAACCATGATTCCACTCAAAACTCATTACATATTGCCAATATCTGTTTGAAGTCTGGTTGCTTTGATGAACTTTCAACATATATTCTTTCACTTTATCCACATCAGTCTGAGAGGGCCCATTTTTAACGAGTTCATCAAGTCCTTTATCAACAAGAGAAATGGCCAAATCTGATTGTTGAGGGCTTGTTGGAAAACGCACAATGATACGATTTTGTTCATTTGGATAATAATCAACAGCACAGCCTGCACTTACAGAATAAGCAGCACCAGCATCTTCACGTATCGTTTTTGTATAAATGATTGTCAGCACTTGCCCAAGAATGGAGCCTACAATTTGATTACGGACATTGAATTCCCCAGGTGCAACATATTGCAAACTGATTGTGGCCTTAGGCGTCTGTTGTTCTTTATAGAAAATACAAGAACGTGACCCTGGCAATATTTCATGAATAGAGCGAGCTTGTTCATGCTTATACGTAGATGGTAAAGATGCAATATATTTTTCAAGATATGGGCGTAAACTGTCGATGTTTACATTTCCAACAAACGTAAAAGTGAAATTGGAAGCATCACTGAAACGTTGTTTATAGATATTGAGTAAAGTATCATAATTAATACTGTCATATTCTTCTGCTTTCAATTCATCATTATAGGGACTTTTACCATAAGTAATCATCTGCAGAGAATCAGAAAAAGCCTTTTCTGGCTTACCATCCATAGAAAGAGTAGTTCTTTTAAGGCGCTGTGTAAAGCTGGCAAAAGCTTCAGAATCTTTATGTGGATAAAGAAAACTTGCATGTGTCATTTCAAGCATATATTTGATATCCACAGGCAAACAGCTACCTGCTACAGACTGATAATTATCTTCAATGCCAACATTAATATTTGCATTTATACCAACAAACTTCTTGCTCATATCTGCTAGACTGTAATTTCCCCAGCCAGAGATGGCAGTCATACCGCTAATTAGAGCGGAATATTTATATTGTTCAGCAGGAATTAGAGATAATCCACCGTGAGCGAATGCCTGCATCAATATTTCATTTTTTTTGTAATCAGTCTTCATCACGATCACTTTCGCTCCATTGGAAAGTGTCATATGTATACGTCCGTCAGGATCAGTAGTTTCGGAAATAATTTCCCCAGCAACGGGTTCCACCGGCAAGAAAGGCAAATTAGAAACATTATCTATGTATGGAGCTATTTTCTCTGCTTCAACTTTCTTATACATTTCCATAAAAACTTGCTTGGAAGGAACATTTATAGTATCAGCTTCGGGGGCTGTAATTGTTATGACAATGTTACTATCATCCCCCTTAAACAAAGATCGGAAATAATTGTTCAGGTCTGCTACAGTGAGTTTCGGTAATTCCTTTTTCCAAAACGCCACTTCATCTTCAAGCCTTGGAATCGGTTCGTTGTCAAGAAAATTACGAACATACTCATTTACAAAGCCACTGCTTTCACGTTTATTCTTGTCTTCCAACATATTGTCAAGATGAACCAGCATATCCTTTCTATAACGATCAAATTCTGACTGAGTAAAACCATTCTGACGTATACGAAACAGTTCACGGAGCATTGCTTCAGAACCTTCCATAATACTGTTTCTATTATCCTTACAACTAACAATGGCAGAAAGTGCACGCTTGGTATTTGAAAGAAAGAAATCACCATCGCGGATATATGCAAGAGCAAACGGCGAATCTGGTTTCTGTGCGATATCGCGGGTATGGTCATGAAACATCTCATAAAAGAAATTGTTGAACAGGTTATGAACCATATAATCACGGCTGTTCTTATCATCCCTCTTAGTCACATTGACTATGACTGGAATAGGTATACACATTTGTAGTTATACATTCTGAAACACTATACATATTTTTTAAACCCTTACTGATATACTTTACGAATACTGAAATCCTTTACAGAAACAATTGATATATTGAAATCTTATTACAAATCAGTTTAATATGTACATTTCTCTTACAAAGTTAAATAAAATTCCTCTATACACAAATACATTCCCATGAAAAACACCACGGTGGTTTGCCTTGCGGCTGGAGGCGTGAAGCCTCCAAAGAGCAACTACCTAAATTGCATTCTCATCTCTGCCGGAGTCTTCATACAGTTACTCATGTGTGGTCTTTTGTTATTATAGAAATTAATAATGGAGCTTATAATTTTCCTTGCATCCTCTAAGTTTTTAGGTCTGTCCATACGATACAGCCATTCCTGTTTGATAATCCCATTCACTCGTTCGGCAATGGCATTGTCAGTAGGTTTGTAATCCTCTGTCATGCTGATCGTGGCAGAAATGGAATTAAGTCGTTCCACATAAGCATTGCAACAATATTGTGAACCTCGGTCTGAATGATGTATAAGTTTACTTAAATCAGAGTTACCAGCTTGCTTTATAGCCTGCTCCAAAGCTGCTATAGTATTGGTAGCCATAAGCGTGTCGGACAATGTCCAGCCGATTATCTCGTGTGTAAAGGCATCAGTGATAAGATGTAGATAACACACACCGTCTTTTGTTTCTATATAAGTAATATCAGCAACCCATAACTCATTGGGAGCAGTCGGTATAAAGTTCTTGATCATATTCTTGTACTTGTGATAATGGTGATTTGAATTTGTCGTATGCCGTTTACGCTGGGGTTTAAGCATAAGATGGTGAAAATGCAACAAAGCGTAGAATTTATCTCGCCCAACCATCTTTTCTGCATATAACTCCTTAAGCATGATAAAGAGTTTGTATGCTCCTATGCCTGGAGCTTCATTGCGTACTTCTCTGACTATACTGATAGTTGTTGTCTCTGTCAATTTCCGTTTTTCCAGCATCTCCTTGCTTACTGAATAATAGCCTACACGTGTTTTACCAAACAGCCCACTCAGACATTCTATTGATAGATTAGAATGTCTGGTGCGAAGGCTATTTACTGTTTGGCGCCAGCTTTTTTTAATAAGTCGATTCCGTAATCTTCCTTGCCGATTTTTAATAACTCATTAAGAGCTTCATTGCGAAGTTCGGAATACTCAAGAGCTTTACGAAGGCAAGATATCTCATACTCAAGTTGCTCTTCTTTTGTCTTAACCAAAGCTGCTTTGGCTTCATCTTTTTTCTTACGCATACTCATTACCTTTTGTATTGTTGCTGTTGACAAAGATAATGATTTATTGGTTAAGGGAAACTCTTTTTCCCACAAATGTAAAGAATGGGCTGCCAATATCCCATATTTGCGAGCAGTAAAACCATATGACAAATCATGCTCATACATGTCTTTTAATGCTTGAAGCTTGAAGTCACGACTGTAACTTCGATGTTCCTTTTTTTTCTTTTGATTTTCCATCATTTAATTGTTAAAACGATGTATACCTTTTCTGTATTAAGTCACATCATGTTTAAAATACATAACTACATTAGAGGAAGAAAGTTCCTTATCCCTATCTGCAAAAAATATTGGTTCCTTATTATCCGGTACAGGATAATAGATGCGACTCGCTTTATTCATGGGCGCAGCAGGAATATCCGAAAATATTTTTTTAATTTTCGCTTCCATTTGTGCCACATCAATATCACCAACTATGATAATTCCCTGAAGATCAGGACGATACCATTTCTCATAATAACGACGAAGAGTCTGCGGCTTAAAATGCATAACAATGTCCATATTACCGATAGGCATAGCATCAGCATACTTTGAACCAGCAAGGATAACTGGCATCATTGCTTCATTCATACGCTGACTAGAAGAGTTTCTCATACGCCATTCTTCGTGAATGACACCACGCTCGTCATTGATTTCCTTATCGTTAAGTGTAAGATCGTTAGACCAGTCATGGAGTATCCACAGGCACGAATCGATAGCTCCATTTACTGTTGTTGGTACATTATCTATGTTGTAAACCGTTTCATCTACTGCCGTATAGGCATTCAGATCAGCACCAAATTTAACACCTATTTTCTCTAGATATGAACGAAGGCTTGTTCCAGGGAAATGCTTAGTACCATTGAAACACATATGTTCAAGAAAATGCGCCAGTCCACGCTGATTTGGTTCTTCCTGTATAGCCCCAACCTTTTGCGCGATATAAAAATAAGCTCGTTGTTTAGGTTCTGGATTGTGGCGAATATAATACGTCAGTCCATTTTTTAGTTTTCCAATTTTTACATCAGAATCTGTTGTAAACTGCTGCGCATTCATTGATAAAACAACTAATGCCAGCAGTAAAGAATTGATAATTCGTTTCATTTATATTTTGTTTATTTAATTGTAGAATTCGTCTTTTTTATTTTTTCAAGCAGCTTCTTATCCTTCTTATCAGTAATCAATCCTTCCAGAGTTTTACATCCATAATCAAATTGAGTTTGACTGATTCCTTTCATTGTAGCAGCTTCCTGAAGATTCTTCATTAATAATTTTTTATCTTTCATAATGAAAGAGCTTGGTAATTTATAGCTCATGACATAAACGGAAGCATTTTCCACTCCGTTGTGCTTCATATATGCTTCATACTCATCCATTTTTTGTATATCATACCCATGAAAATTCATTTTAACAGGATCAAAAATATAATATGTTTTAGCGTAAGTTTTCCAAACAAATTCCAACTCATCAGCTATGTTATCTCCGTATTTCTCAATAAACTCTTGTCGATGATCGTAAACAAACACAAAGGATGGAGCATAAGGATCACGTATATATTCTTGGAATATACGAAACGCAGTAGTATCGTTTAGTAATACCTGTGGATTATGATTGCAAAAATCTTCTGAGACTTGTTTTATTTTGGCTTTCTCGCTCAATTTTTCCAATTGGGCTATATATTTACTGACCACAATAGACGAATGATCTCCTGCTGAATATTGTAGCTCGACGGCAGACGGCCCAGCATGCTTCAACATAACGCTAAGGGTATCGACAAGCTTTTGGGGCTGAAAATATCCAACTAAACGAAGTTTCTGATTCCCATCGGCATCAAGTATAATATATGTAGGATAGCTGTTTATATCCCATTTTTTCCCCAATTCTATAGCTTCACCTTTCTCCATATCCATTTGAGCTGACACGAAGTGGGACCGAAAAAAATCACCAACCACTTTCTGGGGGAAAACCTCTTGGGCCATTTTACGACACGGACCGCACCACGTAGTAAAACAATCAATAAACACCATTTTATGTTCTTTCTGTGCTTGCTCCATTAACTCCGTTAAAGATTTTGCTTCAAATTTAACACCTTCTGTAGTTTGTGCCACACTATGAAGAGAAAGAATACTAAGAATAGCAACTAATACTTTTTTAAAAATTATTTTCATCGAATATATTTATATTATTTGGCATCTCTTACAAGACGCACACTTAAATAATTACTTTTAATCATACTATTGCATTCTATGTCTTTACTATTATAAGTAATCTTGTTATAAAATGCGAAATTATCAGCTGCCTTCGTGTTATCTATTGTAGATGTCCAATAAAAGCCATAAACATAAGTGTAATAATCCAGCTTATGCAATTGTTGAAAATAGGTATCTATCAAGTAATATCCTCCTAAGGATAGATTGATAGCACTTGCAACATCACCGTGAGTTATTTGTTCCAACTCTTGCCAATCGTCAACAGTTGGCAACCTCCATCCTTCGGGCACAGCAGCTTGGGCAGCCTCAAAGTCATAAAGAAAACCAAACGTCTTGAAATATTTAGCAGCAATACCATCATCATATAACCCTTGTGTTACTGAAGTTGTATCAGGCATCACCGTCCCGATACCAGAATGAAAGCGCATATTGCTTGTTGTCCATTCCAAATCTCCATATTTAACCCATCCGTATTCATTTCCATCACGTTCATCTTTCCATGTACCGGTTTCAGAAGGAGATGGGGTTATGGAACTAACATCGTTATTGCAACTGAATAATGCGAAAGCAAAAACTACAAACAGTATAACAATAATCTGTCTATTTTTTTTATCTATTGTTTTCATTATTACTCTATTTATTAATAATTAATTAAAAGATGACTCCAATTTCACTAAATATTTTTTTCAGCAAATTGAATTTAGCCATAACGATAGGATATTGGCCATATTTAGCTTTGAAAGACTCGTCTGTGTAATCGAAAACTGCATTCGTATAGTCAGCCAAATCATAACTTTTAGCTTTAATATTATATATTGGAAAACCATAAGGAGCACCATAAGAATAATACCCGCCATCAAGAAGTCCAAGATTATAGGGAGTAGGATATTTTTTAAAAAATGCCGTTGCAGCATCATTCATTGCGTATGTGCTATAATAAGCATTGCAGTAAGCATAAAAATCATCGAATGTGGATGATGGTAATGACTGCAATTGAGTGTTAATGATACTTTTCAAAATATTGCTGTCCGATAAAACTAAAAATATGATATAGATAGTTCCCGAAGCCCTTTAAAATAAGACTTCGGGATCATTATTTTGTAGAACAAGCCCCCCCCTTAATCAAAAAAGTGATAGTTCTGGCGGACTCTCTGCCTTTTCTTTCATATATGTTTCCCAATCTTTTTCGGGGTAGTTGAATAAACTATAAAAATCAACATAATACATAAGTGTTATTCTGATCATAGTCGCTAATCCCGAAAAGCTCCAAGAACGAGTCAATCCCTTTTTCATGATCGTTAGAAGCAGATTGGCAATGAGAGTTACCCATATTTGTATCTTTATAGCGTTGGCACTTTCCCCATAGAAATATTTTAATGGAAAGTTTTGCTTTATCTGTTTGAAGAGCAACTCAATTTCCCAGCGTTTCCTATACATGTCAATGATTTCAGTGGGCTCAGATTCCATGTCGTTGGAAAGCAATGGGATAAGTTTTTTCTTTTTTTCATCCACATAAGTTATAATCCGTGAATAATGAATGATATCTTTCTCTTTTAGATGCTTTGTAAAACAGACATGTTGTATTCTCACTTCCATAAGTCCATTAGGCCTTTGATACATAGTATCATTCAATACTCTGTATTTCAAGTTCTTTTTCATCTTCGTAACATAGATTACTCCTTTTTGCGTCATCTCTTCTAGTTTTTCGTAGTCAATGTAAGCCCGATCCATTGCCATGATATCGCCTTTATGCAATACCGCAGGTCTGAGCATAAATGAGTCATTGGTGGCTGCAGAGGTAAACTTTATATCAGAAGGAACTCCTTCATTTGCATGGATTACTGTGTGAACCTTAATACCGCCTTTCTTCTTGCCTGTTTTAGGATGACGTCCAACACCTTTAAAGAGTAGGTTCGAAAATAGAGAGATGGTTGTGGAGTCTATTATTTGCAGCTGTTTCATCCATTTAGGTTCCTTACCACTTCGGCTGTCCGATGAAAGACGAGTGTGATAAGTAGCATACAAATCACGGTATATAGCCTCAAATACTGCATCTGGACGCCTCTTGTTGGCATCCGACAATGTGCTGCGGGATGTCATCATGCTAATACCTAGGTGACAGAGTTTACGCGCTTCAGCTTGCAGTGAGGTACTTATCTCGCGAAGAGAATCAAAACGCATAATTACGGCATAGAGCATTACAACCAGATGAGTCCAGCTGTCGAAGCGCTTAATATAACGTTCTCCACCTTTTTCACGACTGATTTCAATAATTTTAGACTTATCAAGTAATTTTATTACCTGACTATAGAGCGGCTGTCCGATAAAATGTGTACTTTTGCCCATGTGTTAGATTTATTTTGTGGTAAAGACAAAGATAACACATTTTAGGCTGAACTCAGAAATGAATTCAGCCTTTTTTGTTATTACTCAAAAAGTTTTATCGGACAGCAATATTTTCAAAATAGTTTTTTGGTAAATCACTTGCTGATCAGATGTCATATTTACAATATTTCCCAGAGCAATTGCCGTACAACGAGAACCAGTATATACAGAAGGATTGGTAAGGGTCATTTCATAATATGTACTTGCATTGGATACATAATAATTTATCTTGTCAACAATTAATATTGAGAACGGAAATAAACTTCCACCAAGATGCGGCAGTATTTGATTTTGGACAAATTCAGTTCCAGTCTTCTTATCTGTATCGGAAGAGAGATAATTAAACTGGAAAACTTCTTCTTGACCTCCATTGTTGCCCGTAAGTTTATAATTCAGTTTCACATCCTCATAATTATAAAAAGGGCTTCCGTCTGGATTTGTCCCGACACGCTCTTTCTTTAAGGTATCATTAAACAAAAGATATACATGATTTTTATTGTAAAAATTCATCTGTAAAATCTGATCATAAGATGATGTTCCATAAGGATGGAGCCACTCATCTTCTTTTAAAGCTCCTGCCTCGACATCATCACTAGAACAACTACTTATTGTAAGCACTGTAACTACAATATAAGCCATTAAGAATAACAGCGATTTTGATGATATGTAAATTGATTTATTCTTTTTCATAATAGTCTGTCTTTTTAATAATTAACAGTTTCAATGACATTGCGTTGAGGGCGCATATTGTTTGGCATACCTATATTAAAGCTTACAACTTCTTTAGGTATAGGTAATGTATAGGCAGCATCATTAGTCTGCAACTCATAATACACAGTCTGTATAGGCAGAGTTCCATACCTCCAATTATATTCAAAAGTGGTGAAACTATGGCGTATAGTTTTACTGAACGGGCGGACTATATTTACAGTGTATCGACGTAAATCAAACCAACGATGTCCCTCTAAGCACAATTCACGTTCACGTTCATCACGGATGGAATCAATTAAAGCAGTTCCTGTAGCATCCAAATCTTTATAATCGACACTTTTAATTCGATTCTTGCGTAATGTGTTAACCGTCGTAAGAGCAAGTTTCTCATCTCCGTTATAGGCTGAAGCTTCTGCCAGATTTAGATAAGCTTCCGCAGTACGAAGCAAGAAATTGGAAGAAAGTGCTGTACGATTTTGGTCATCTATACTACCGCCTTTCACAAATTCAGCATACTTATAAGTATTATCCCATTTTACGAAAAATGTTTTTCTAATATCTTGGTCATTATAAAGACCATATAAATATTCTGATATACCGAAATCTTTTGCATTGCCTGTAATTGTTTCCCGTAACCCACCATTACCCATGGAGAATATTATTTCAGGAAGCTGAGGATTTAAAAAGAAAGAAGCCGTCATCGTATTTAAATTTTGCAGGCTATTATCACCAGCCTCGATTACTTTCTGCGCATATTCTACAGCTTTAGCCCAATCCTGTTTGTACAAATAAAGACGGCTTAAAAGTAAATCTGCAGCGGTAGAATTTGCCCGGTAATAACTTTTACGTGTGGTGCCTTTTAACAGGTTCTCTGCTTGTAGAAGATCAGAAATGGCTTGCTGATACACTTCTTCAACTGTATTACGATTGAAATTTTTATCTTCTATATACTCTGTTAATTTGACAGGAACTGCTAAATCCGTCTGTGCTGTTGCTGGATCATAAGGCTTTCCGTAAAGATTCGCCATTGTAAAGTAATAAGCGCCCCGAAGGAAATAAGATTCCCCCTTGATTCGTTGCTTCTCAAGATTATCGTGATCATTGTCAGCATTCTGTTTGTCTATATCTGCCAACACCATATTTACAATGTTGATATGCTTATATATTCTGTTCCAATCAGTATCCTCTTTTCGAATTTCCGTACCTGTAGGATTAGTTCCTACCTGTTGTTGCCATGTATAATATCCAAAAAATTTTTCCCTTGCATCTTCAGCCGCAGTAAGTCCGGAATACGAATGGATATTCTCGTCCAGCTCATCGCCCATCAAATGAACATACGGATAATACCAAGGTTTTTCTATATAGTCTTCTGAATACGCAATGTGAGAAGGTGTTCCTGTTGGCATATATCCACTTCCCAGTAGCAATTCATCCAAATCTTCATAGCCTCTTACATAGGCTGTATCTTGACTGTATTCATTTAGGAAATCGCCGCAAGATACGCATAGCAATAAAATGGCAACAGAAATACACTTCATTATACCGTTTATAATGTTATTTAATCTATTTTGTTTCATAATTGATGTTTATTTTATAACCTAAAAAGAAATATCTAGACCGAATGTATACATTGGACGATCTGTAAGTTGTACATCAGAGAATCCGCTTTGCTGGGGTGTCTGACCTTTTAATTTGCTTGAGCAAAGCGTAAAAAGATTTGTGCCCGCAATATTAAGAGCCAGACGGGAAAGTCCAAACTTACGAAGTATTTCTTTGTTAAATTCATAAGTAAGCGACAATGTTGATACTTTCAGATAATCACCGCTGACGACACGGATATCACTATAATTATACTCATCGAAATTACTATTTGCGACCGTTGGTAGATTCTGATTTCTAAGACTCCAATGTCCTGTAAAAGTTAGTGGATTCGGAATATTTACATACAATTCGTCACCAGGTTTCATCCACGCATTAAGTAAATCCCTATTTATATTATCAGTCGGACTAAATACACTGCTGGTAAACATTTTCAATAAACGAACTTTGGAACCCAAACTATAATTCAGTACTGCATTCAGACGCCAATTTTTATAATGAAAGGTGTTATTAAATGTTCCAGATATGGTCGGTTCACGATTTCCTGTTTCTGTCAGAATATTCGTATAGAATTGATATTTTGTCATATTGACATATTCATCCTGATGTTCCTCTCCATCATTAAAAATAGGAGAACCATCCTTAGGGCTTAACCCTACAAAATTGTAAGAATAAAAAGTGCCAACAGGTTTGCCTTTGATCAAGGCTGTTCCATTCAGATAATCAGATAGTTCGTACTGATCTTGTCCTGGCAATGTCTCCATCTTATTAAATATTTTAGAGAATGACGTCGACACCATCCAATTGAAGTCTTTTATCTTAATAGGAGTGGCTGTGATAGAGAGGCTATAACCTTTATTTATTATGTTTCCTGAATTCACAACATATTCACTAATACCATTTACAGATGATATTTCCTTTGTCAGGAACGCATCTTTTGTTTTTTTATAATAAAATTCCCCCTCGAACTGCAAACGACGTTTAAAGAGTGAGAAAGACAAACCAGCATTGTATGATGAGGTTTTCTCCCATCTTAGATTCGGATTTGGATATACAGATAATTCGGATACCAATTCATTATATAGAGGATTAGTAGGCAACTGTTTAATGATCATTTGTGGAGATTGTCCTTCAAGCATATTTCCTTGATATCCATAAGATGTCTTCAACATAATAAAATCAATCCAGTCACGTTGGAAAAATTTATGTTCTGAGAGATTATAGTTACCAGAAACACTCCAGATAGGCAACAATTTTTCATTACTTCTATCTCCAAATTTGTTAGACCCGTCCATACGGGCATTCGCATTAAGTGTTAAATAATTTTTATAAGTATAAGAGAGGGTTGCATATCCTGAAACTAAATTAGTCAGATTATCTGTAAGAACAGGATAGGCATTCTGTTCAAGCCAAGCTTTATAATATGGATAATTATCAAGTTCAGTGATGGAAAATTGCTTCCCTCGCGTCTCGTAATATCCACGTGAAACTAATTGATCAGCTTTATATTTGGTTGAACTTATCTCAACACCTACACTTGCATTAATATTATGATTATTGTTCTTATCCAGATATTTATAATAATCAGTCTGCAGACGTATCATGTAATTATCATTACGATAATGATTCTGAGTAAGTTCACCACCAAAAGGTAACACACTATGAGAATCAGCTCCACTTGGAGCTGCTGTTCCATTATCACTAAGACGCAATGTAGCCACATGATATGTATTTTCTCCCCACCATTGTTCCTGATCAGTTGTCGATGTTTGGTAAGAAGCAATAAGACTGGCTTTTAAAGCATTCGATATCTTTGCATTCAGAGTAAAATTAAAATTCATTGAGGAACCTTCCTGCTTGTTATAACTATTATTAAGTTCATTCAAAATATTATAGTTATAATAAGAACCGGCATTCTGCATTTTATAATAAGAATAGCCACCATTCAAGTCATAGGCAGGAATTGCGCGACTGGTAGTATAGGCATAGTTTAATGGAGATATTTCATCCTGATTATAATGTCGATTATTTTTATTTGCAGTCACCCCAAATGAAGTAGAAAATATACGCGATAGATTTGTATCCAAATGCATGGACATAGAATAACGTTCATTTCTGTTGCCAATAATTACATCATTATCACGGGTATAACCAAGAGATCCGTAATAACGAGCATTTTCAGAACCACCACTTATACTAATAGAGTGTTGAGTGGATAACGCATTGTTAGTAAGAATATCAAACCAATCAGTATTTATACCTTCCAACTGTTGAATTTTACTTGCATATTCATCGTGATTGATAAATCCCTGATAATATTGTTGGGCTAATGCTTCAAAGCCTCCAAGATTGGGATTATTACCATAGTTATATCCATTTTCCACTAGATACTGAGAAAAATCCATTCGTTCCCGAGAGTTCATTAAATTTATTTTATTGTCAGTATAATGAGGACGGAGTTTTAACGACATACTCATGTTGTAATTGATAATTGGTTTTCCAACAAATCCTTTTTTTGTTGTTACCACAATAACACCGTTTGCAGCCTTGGCGCCATATAAAGCAGTCGCACTGGCATCTTTCAGTACATCAATACGCTCTATATCCTGTGGATTGATACCATCAATGGCATTTCCTATACGATTGATATAATCAGGATTATTCAATTCCTCGGGACTGACATTTACTGCATTTTGCAATACTACACCATCCAAGACCCAAAGAGGTTCTCGATTACCAATCAAGGTTGAAGTACCACGAATTCTTAATTTAGGCACAGTACCCACTTCACCAGAGTTATTCATAAAAACCATATCCGGAACCTGACCTTCAAGCATTTGATCTAGATTCACAATACCAGGTCTCATAATATCTTCCGCTTTTAAAGATGTTACCGAACTCGTAAGTTTACGTTTATCAATAATATTATAGCCTGTCACCACGACTTCATCAATATCCGTATTTGACTTTAACTTAATGTTTCGGAATACAGTAGTAGCTCCACTAGCATAGCTTACCTCTTTGCTAACCATTCCCACATATGAGAATACCAATGTGATGGCATTTCCTGGAACTTTAAATGAATACTTACCATCCTCGTCTGAAATAGCCCCCATCTTTGTGCCCTTAATCCTTACCACGACTCCAGGTAAAGGTATTCCTTCTGCATCTGTCACAATACCAGTAAGTGTTCTTAGGGTATTCCCAAAATCAGTAATCGGAATTACAGTAATGTATCCATCTTCGATGTTATAGGAGCACTGAATTTGTTTCATCACATTCTGGATAACAGACAATGCTGATTGATTTTTTGCATGAATGGTAATCTTTTGTGTCTTTGAATCACCTGATTTCATAATAAAATTCAATCCAGTCTGATTTTTCATAGCGTCAAAAAAATCATACACCGAGGCAGATTCCATATTGACCGTTACTTTCTTGTTTTCTAAATCCTGAGCCATAGCCGTCTGAATAACAGGACCAAAACATCCAATTATTACCATAACGATTATAACATAAAACTTTCTTTTTAAATTTCTCATCTCTATTACTTATTTTTTAATAATAACATAATGGCCATTTTCTTCTATATTTAAACTTGTCACCTTACTAATTGCGTTTAATATGGATTCCAATTTACCATAACGGTCTACACTTCCTGTAAAGCGAATGGCACTAATCTCCTCTGTTTGAAATTTCACTTTTATTCCATACCAATGACTAATCACATTCATCAATTCATCCAATCGACAATCATTGAAAATATATTCACCTTCATTCCATGCTTTATATACCGCTATATCCGTACTTTTAATTTCTATCTCTGTTTGTCCTGATTTGAACTCGGCCATTTCTCCAGGCTTCAGCATTCTTTCCCGGCTATTATTTGCTGTAACACTAATAGAACCTTCAATGAGCACTACATTTGTAATCCCATTTTCTGTGCGCGTATTAACATTAAATTCTGTACCATATTCTTTGATCACTCCATTTTGCGTTACTACCCGGAACGGACGTGAAGCATCTTTTGCAACTTTAAAATAGGCTTCTCCTTCCAGATAAACAGTACGGCTATTATTGCAGAAATGTACGGGGTATTTCAGGTGTGTGTCATAATTCAAATGCACCACGGTTCCATCTTCCAGTGTAAGCCAATATTCATTCGCATCTTTTGTGACCAACTGATATACAGCCTCTGCAGGTGCTTCTGCCAGTATCTTATCATATTGCACGGGATTATTGATACTTACACGTTGCCCATTACCCAATATGAGTGTAGCTTTTTGGTGCCCTGACTTTTGTGATACCTGCATGGCTTTAATAACCTTAGGTGACAAAGCTACAAGATGTGATTCCGAAACAGGTCTGTCAAGCCATTGCGCCATATAGAATATTGCTATTAGAATTGCTGCTGCTGCATATAGCCAAGTCCATTTATAAAAGCGCTTGGATTTTGAAATGAAATGAGCTAATTTAAATTTCATCCATGCATTTTCAATGTCAACTTTGCGATATTGTCGATAACGCTCAGAAAGATAATGTGTATTATCCATCATCTGCGAATAATTACGGCGGTTGTTTTCACTCTGTTTTAACCACTCGTCTAGCAGAATTTGCTCCTCTGCAGTTATTATACCTAGAATTTTATTATGAATTAGGCGTTCAATATCAAAATGAGAATTCATCATAAATTATTTTTTTATTAAAAACAACACAAACCAAACAAAGTGGTACAAATATTAAAAAAAATATTGTTTTTTGATTAAAAAAAACATTTTCGCTAAACATTTTGATAAATATAGCAGTTATAAAGTGCATATAACCTAAGTTTGAAATACGTTTCGTCCCTGAAGTTATATACATTTCTTTTCATCACTTTTATCTTACTGTTGATACTTCCACTTTTCCTTTTGATATGTGGCAATCATTCCAGACAAGTATACCCATCCAGTGCATCATCAACACATTAAACATTTTCAAAGTTTGTACATAGCTAATACATTGTATAATCATGTTTTAATTGTTTATTAAAGAAATGCAGAAGAGATATCTGTATTAACATGTTTGATAATAATTATTGTATTACCTTTGTATTCAATACTAGTATATTTGAGGGTAAATAAAGCCAAAGCATGATATAGAAAGCTGTTGTCATAATTGTACTTTTGTTTGTAGTTATTCAAACATACCAAAAACTACAATAGCTTTCTTCTTTTTAATTCATATCATCACTCTATTTGTCGAATGAACAAAAAAAAGCAGAATAGTCTGTTTTCTTAATAAATTAAAGCTTGGTGTTGATGCCTTCTACCTTAAGAAAAGAACATTTGCCTTAAATTTCTATATTATTAGACAAAAGAAAAAATAATGATGTCTATTTTATTATAAACAAAAGAAGAGACAATGCTTCTATTTGAAGATGCTTACGTAGAAACACCATGCTACGCTTTTTATGTGTTTTCACTGTCTCTACAGAAATATTCAACGCATCGGCTATTTCTTTATTAGACACTCCATCAATATACATAAGAAATATCTCCCGATTTCGTTTTGGCAATTGATCTATGGTAGAAAATAACATACGATAAATCCGTTCTGGAAACAAATCTTCATCATCGGTCTCTGAATAAGATTCTGGTACTTGAAGACGCGTTTTCTTTAAATAAGAAATTTCTATATTCTTATGTTTTAGATAATTCAAACATTTATTCCGTACCGAGGTATACAAAAACACATCAAGGGCATAGATTGAAGTAAAATAAGGCTTTTTTTCCCATATCTGGGAAAATAGTCCCTGTACAATATCTTCACTTGCAGCATCATTATTAATAAATTGAAATGCATAATTCACTAATGCTTTATAAAAATTTTTATAAAGCAAGTGGAATGCATTCTCATTCCATAAGGTAAGTTCTTCTATAGACATTTTTTTTATATCCATAATTCCGCCTTGATAGTGTGCAAAATTACACATTATTTTCAATATTTATGTCTTTTTGATAGAAAAGTTTGCATTATGATAAAAAAAACAATTATAACACCTGTACTTTTAGGTGTAAATGCTTTCTTCTTTTTCAAAAACAAGATGTGGATGAATAGAATATTATTGCTGTCCGATAAAAATAGAATATAGGAATCAACAACGATTATAGTTCTTTTTCACTTAATTGTATTAATTGGAGCAGGCAGTAATGTCTCTGGTAGATCAGTTACCGTGTGTAAGTTTTTTGGAGAAATATCATATCCTTTATACATCATTCACTACCCATTAGTCTACCTACAAGTAGCATGGATGCACAATCATCCAGATGCCCCATTGTGAGCACATATTTTTAAAGTATATCAGTATTTGTAATGGCTATAGCTGTAGCATACGCATGCCTCAAACTATATGATATTCCAGTACGCAACTGGCTGAAAAAGAACTGGCTTATGAAATAACAGCGTACGTAACAGACGAAACAGAACTACAAATATGGCTTTAGCGTTCTCGTCTGTTACGCCTAGTTTATTTTACAACATCATCACTCAATGGCCATCCCATCATTGCAGATATTTGAGGAATGAGGGTCATGGCTATCTTACGTTGTCCTATGTAATTAGGATGCCAATCGGAACCTAAATCGGTATTATCAACTATAATATTAGCTAACAAATTAGCCATGTGAACATTCTTGTCGTCTGCCACACGCTCCTTCAACAACTGTAAAGCCGCACTAAGATAACGAGTAGCAGAGTGTGGGGTAATACATAATATTGGAACATTTCCATAATGCTTGCGTAAACTTGCTATTAACTTCAAGTATTGACCAACATATTGTTCGTCTGTTGGGATTGCGGTAGGTGAAAAATCATTAGTACCAAGATTTATCATAACAAGACTTGGTTTGTATGCATCAAATGAATACGCAGTGGTATCATGCTGATCCATTACTTTATCATGACGAATATACATATTTATATCTGACATCTGATTCTTATCCGCCCAATCACGCACCATCCCTTGTCCACTATGAGCTACTAGAGCATAATCAGCATCAAAATATCGGGCTATGATACATCCATAGGCCTTATTACAATTCTCGGTAGACAACCTAAAAGGTTCATTATACTTCAAGCCCTCCGTACCATATCCACATGTATAAGAATCACCATATACTTCTATAAATCTTTTCTTAGCTGGCACCTTATAAGTTAAGTTACCATTAGCAAGATAAAATCCAGATACTGTAGTCATGCCGTATTGTCCCTCAGTGCATTTCTGCAAACGTAGACGATGCATGCCCTTTGGAAGATTCTCTACAAGAACAACAGCATGGGGCTGTTTGCCATAAACTTTAATTTTTTTCAAAAGCTGCCCATCAATAAAAACATTGTGATAACTGGTATCAGTCTCAGCTATATCAACAGCGATAGAGCCACCGGTAAAGTCAGTCTGTAAGTATGTACCAATCCAATCATAGTTCACATTCCCCTTTGCATCTGTAACAGTTCTGCCTGTATAAGAAATACCAGTATTAAAAAGTTTATTGAAATTAATACGTGTGGCATGTGCAACACTAAATGTCACACAAAAGATTAAAGAACATATTATTTGCTTTTTCATATTAAATTATTATAAAATCAATTATATAACGTTTGCTGGATAATAATATTGTAAAAATAGAAAAGGCGTACCAGCTTCACAGCTGCAATACGCCCCATACTTAAATTGACTCAAGTAAATAAAATTCTTTTATCATTCAATTGCATGTAAATTATTAAAGTCTACAATAGACATTTAAATATTTCATCTTTACAGCATAGAATGCACGCTCCCACGATCATTATTTTATCATGTAATTTATATATCAAGATTTATGAGTCATTTTCAAAACAAAAAATATTGTTTCATTTATCTCTACAGCAATTCAATATTATTGCTAAACATTTACAAACTCAATTTTACCACTTACATTCAAACTATTTTCTACTTTTAAGCATCGCAAAGGTATAAAAACATTTTTAAACTTCCAAACTTTATTCGAATAATTATTGATAAAAAAAGAATAAAAAAGCCACAAACCTTTCAGAATGTGACTTAAAGGGGGATATAACAGGTATTTAGCAGTTATATTGTCATTTTTATTAATAATTATTCAAAACTGATTTTATACTAGTTAATATTTGTTGATCTGTGAGATTATTGTCAAACAACAATTTATTTTATTGCTGTCCGCTAAAAGTTTACTCAGTGTATAAAAGTAAGACTGAATCCCTCTGTTGGAATTCAGTCTTTTTTGTTACCTTTGTTTTTTACCACAAAAACCATGTAACAATGAACAAAGGTACACATTTTATCGGACAGCCACTATATGGTCAGTTAATTAATTTGCTTGACAAGTCAAAAATTCTTGCTTTTAGTCGTAATGAGGGCGGTGAACGTTATGTCAAGCACTTTGATGGTTGGCAACATCTGGTTGTCATGCTCTATGCCGTGATCAAGCGTTTCGATTCTTTGCGCGAGATATCATTCTCTATGCTTCCCGAAGCGCGCAAACTAGCACATTTGGGAATAAGCATGATGCCACGGCGTAGTACATTGTCGGATGCCAATACCAGGCGTCCAGAATGTGTGTTCGAGAAGATATACCGTGACCTATATGCCAGCTATAGGGAAGAACTTTCCTCGGACAGCCGAAAGCATCAGACTCCCAAGTGGCTTAATAAGCTTCAAATACTTGACTCAACAACGATCTCCCTATTCTCCAACCTCATTTTCAAAGGTGTAGGGCGGCATCCTAAGATGGGCAGAAAGAAAGGTGGCATCAAAGTTCATACGGTTATTCATGCCAATGAGGGTGTTCCCTCTGACATACAGTACACTTCTGCGGCGACGAATGACAGCTTCATGCTCAGACCCTTACAATATACCCGGGGTGACATCCTTGCCATAGACCGTGCGTACATTGATTATGCCAAGTTCGAGGAGTTGACACGCAATGGTGTGGTGTATGTAACTAAAATGAAGAAGAGCCTTGTCTACTCGACATTGAGCGACACGATGCTTCAGAACGAAGACGGGCTGATGGTGTATCGGATAAGGGAAGTAGTCTTCACCAAGCGTGTCAAGGACAATGAGAATATCAACCATCATGCCCGTATCATCACCTATGTGGACATCAAGAAGACTAAGGCCAGACTCATCTCGCTGCTTACCAACGACATGGAGATGGAACCAGAGGAAATAGTGGCCATCTACCGCAAAAGATGGGAAATAGAGCTTCTATTCAAACAACTCAAGCAGAACTTTCCACTTAGATATTTTTATGGCGAAAGTGCCAATGCCATTAAAATACAGATTTGGATAACTCTCATAGCAAATCTATTGCTCATGGTGATACAGAAGCGTATAAAGAGAACATGGAGTTTCTCGGGATTGGCAACTATAGTCAGAATAATGCTTATGTACTATATTAACTGCTATACTTTTCTTGAACAACCCGAAAAAGAATGGGATCTGATAATTCAGCTAACTAACGAATCACCACCGGAACCTTCGCTTTTTCAGTGAGGGGGCTTACTTTTTGGAAAATTAATCCGCAATGCCTATTAAGAGGCACTGCGGATGAAAATTTATGCTTATAGAAAGTTTAGCGGACAGCAATAAATTTATTTACATCATAACGATCATAAAGAGCCTTTTTAACTCCGAAGTTAAGGACTTTCATTGTTGTAGGACCATAAAAGCGAGAAATACGTTCTCCGAATCCACCATCAAGACTACCATCCTCAATAGTAACCACAATCTGATGATCTTTTTTCAGTCCATCAAGCATATTCTCATCTACTCCAGACAAATAACGAGGATTGATAAGAGTTGCATCTATTCCATCATTTGCAAGAGATTGTCTGATAGCATCTCCTTTTTGAAAGAAGTTACCAACAGCTATAATAGCAGCTTTCTCACCACGATGCGCCATTTTAAACTTATTCAAATCACTATAATCTGTATCATATTCCTCAGGACTATGAACAACAGGTCCCTCTGGAACACGAATTGCTATGCTGTATTTATCCTGATTAATTGCCCATTTCTCCATTGCTATAAGTTCCTCATAACTTGTTGGTGCTAGATAATGCAGATTGGGTATATGACTAATCATTGGAATATCAAAGAAACAAATATGGGTAAAATCATTCATTCCATATATTGTTGCTCCAAGAACATTAAATACGGCTGGATTACTATTCACAGCCAAATCTTGACACAGTTGATCGTAAGTACGCTGAAAGAAGGTCGCTAAATCACTGAATACAGGATGCGCTCCTCGCTTTGCCATACCAGAAGCCAAAGCAACAGCCTCTTCTTCAGCAATACCGACATCAATAAACTGCTTACCCGCCTGTTCTCTTTTCTGCTTATCATATCCGTAACATCTTGGTACGCCTGCTGATATGACAACAAGTTTCTCATCACGTTTCATTTCTTCAAATAGCCAATCACCAAGCATCAAAGAAATATTTTCTCCTCCACTAAGATTTTTTAAACTACCATCTTCTATATTGAAAGGCATACTCCAATGCCAATTTTCTTTATTCTCAACAGCAGGTTCATAACCATGACCTTTTTCTGTATGTATATGTACTACTATTGGATGATTAATATCCTTCACCTTGCTGAAAGCCTCAACAAGTTTAAATACATCATTACCATCTTCGACATACATATAGTCAAATCCCATTGATTTAAAGAAATTCAACTCAGCCTGACCGTTGGATTCACGTAGCAATTTCAAGTTCTTATACAATCCACCATGATTTTCAGCAATGCTCATTTCATTATCATTAACCACAACAATAATGTTAGTTCCTATTTCGCTTGCTGTATCTAAGCCCTCGAAGGCCTCACCACCAGATAACGAGCCATCACCGATTACAGCAATAACATTTTCTGTTCCGCCAATTATATCACGAGCTTTCTGCAAACCAGAAGCAAGAGCTACAGATGTAGAAGTATGGCCTATTTCGAAATTATCATACTCAGGATTTTCTAATGGAGAAGAATACCCAGAAATTGCATCCATATCACTAACATCAAGAAATCCTTTTGCTCGTCCTGTAAGCATCTTATGAGGATAGCTTTGATGACTGATATCAAAAACGAATTTATCTTCAGGAGCATTAAAAACATAATGCAGAGCAACTGTGGCTTCGGTAAAACCCAAATTAGGTCCAACATGTCCTCCATGATTACTTACACGATTAAGAACTCCTTCACGAACTTCATCAGCTACAACTTTTAGTTGTTCAATGCTAAGTCCCTTCAAATCTTTAGGACTATTAATTTTTTCTATATACATATCTATCAATTATATTCTTATGGATGCAAAGGTATTTCAAATAATCGAAATACATAATAACCATATTACTGATTAATTTACCAAAAATACGTTTTTGTATTTCCACCTTATTATATTACCTTTGCAGAATGGGGAAAAAAATTGAGAAAGATAAAAATACGATCAAGCAGATGGTGGCTTTATATTGTCGCCACAAACTAAACATGCCAAAACCAGACGAGCAATATCAAAAATTAATAAACTATTGCTGTCTGCGTCTTGATAAGTGCAAATGGGGTGAAAACAAAATGGCATGTAAGAATTGTCCAGTGCATTGCTATAAGACAGAAATGCGCGAACAAATAAGAAAGGTTATGAGATGGGCTGGACCAAGAATGCTTTTCTATAAGCCTATAGCTGCGATAAAACATCTACTAGGTAAATAAAGACTTTCTTGCAAATGTCATTTTTCTTTATTATATTTGCAGATACATATAAAATCGGATTAGGATGATAAACGACAAAGTATTACATGCATTGCATAAATGCCCTTTATTTGAAGGGATGAACGATATTAGTATTGAACTGACACTTGGCAGTTCAAACTACAAATTAGTAAAATATGCAAAACGGGATGTATACACACTCGCAGGAATGCCATGTAAATATGCAGACATCGTAGTAAGTGGTAGACTTTTATGCCGATTGGTTTCATTGAGCGGAAAACAAGTTGAAGTGAGTCAGCTTGGTGAAGGTGACATTATTGCACCAGCATTTATATTCTCACATAACAGAGATATGCCAGTGAGCGTTGAGACCGATACTGAGGTGACAATACTACGAATGTCTCCGGAAACATTGAAAAGACTTATTGATACAGACGAGACAATACGTATGAATTTTATTCGCTCACTTTCAGATATTGATGTCTTTCTTACTCTCAAGATGAAAGTGCTAAGTCTTTTCACGATCCGAGAAAAGGTAGCATACCTTCTTTTGGAACGCGCTGGAGAACAAAATTCGAATATCATACATCTCTATCGCAGTCGACAGGAAATAGCTGACTCCTTTGGCATTCAGAAGTTTTCACTTCTTAGGGTATTAAGTGCCTTTGAAAAAGAGGGGGCTATAAGCATTGACGGAAAAACTATTGAAATACTAAATAGAGAAAAACTAAGATAATATCAAATGTTCCACAAATTCGCTAGTTTTCCAGATACACTCCCTACCAAATTTAACAATCCATTTTATTACGAACCTGATCAACTATGCTTAAAAGCAGTTGACGAGATTAGAAATTGGATTGAGAATGCTGATGCGGAATTTCGCTCGGAAATAGAACAAGGCAAGATGTTTGGTGTCCTAATTGTGAAAAATAAAAAAGAATTAGGATTTATTGCTGGCTATAGCGGTCAGATATGTGGGCGCAGTGACTGGGAAGGTTATGTTCCAGCCGTATTTGACTATTTACAACCTAACGGATATTTTAAGCAACATGAAGCAGAGATATCATCCATTAACAAGGAAATAACATCACGTGAAAACAGTGTTGAAAAAAGAAATGCCATAAAGGAATTACAATCAACATGCAATGAAGAGAAACTTGAAACAGAAAAATATAAAGAATATATAAAAGAGGTGAAGTCAGAACGTCCAGAAGACAAACCATTGACACAGGAAATGATTCGCCAATCACAATTCATGAAGGCTGAACTGCATAGGATTAAGAAAAGATATTCATCACTGATAGCTGAAAAACAAACCTTTGTTGACAACATAAACAACGAGATAAATATATTAAAGCAACAACGTCGCCAAAAAAGCGATTACTTGCAACGTTGGCTTTTCAAACAATTCATTATACAGAATGCCAATGGCGAACAAAAAGACCTTATTGACATATTTTATAATTATAACGAACTACATACAATTCCACCAGCAGGAAGCGGAGAATGCTGTGAACCGAAAATGCTGCAATATGCTTTTTCGCACAATATGCGCCCTATAAGTATGGCAATGTTCTGGTGGGGAAAGAGTCCAAAAGAAGAAATACGCCATCACTTGCATTTCTATCCTGCATGCAACAATAAGTGTAAGCCAATATTAAACTGGATGCTTCAAGGCATAGATGTAGAACCTAATTCTTTAGATAGCGAAGACAGTAGAACATTAGAAATTATTTACGAGGACGAAGATATTGCAATTGTGAACAAACCAGCAGGAATGCTAAGTGTTCCAGGAAAAAGCAATAGACAAAGCGTGTATAGTATCATGAGAAGCAGATATAAAGACAATGCTGATAGTCCACTTATCGTACATCGCCTAGACATGGCGACGAGCGGTCTGCTAATCATTGCACGTACGATGAATGCATATCTTGACATTCAAAAGCAGTTTAAACAGCATAAAGTTCACAAGAAATACGTAGCATGTCTAAGTACACCGCACACCAATGATAAAGACGGAACAATATCTCTCCCATTGAGACCCGACATAAACGACCGTCCAAGACAACTCGTTGACTATATCAACGGAAAAGAGGCTATAACAAAATACCACTTTACCGACACAGATCGTGTGGAGCTGTATCCGCAGACTGGCAGAACACACCAGTTGCGCATGCATTGCGCTCACAATGAAGGTTTAGCAAATCCAATAAAAGGGGACGAACTATACGGAAAAAAAGACAAACGACTATATCTGCATGCAGAAAAACTGACCTTTATACATCCTACCACTAAAAAAGAAGTTACCTTCTTCTACAAAGCTGAATTTTAAGCATCATAGCCTTCTTTTGAACAATAATACCACTTTTTGAACTATTTTTGTGTAATTAAGGACCTTAAATATCCTAATTTTGCATATATAAAATCAAAAACAATATAACATGAAAAAGATTACAGCGACAGCGCTAATCATGCTTATGTCTCTTGGTACAGCTTGTGCACAACAAAACATATTAGAGACAGCCCAAAAGGTAAATAATTATTTCATGAAAAAGTATGCAGATCCTACAGTGCCTACATTCGTGAAAAAAGAAAGAGCAAGTAGTTTATGGACACGTGCCGTATACTATGAAGGTCTTATGTCATTATATGCAATCGACAAACAACAAAGATATCTTGACTATACAGATACTTGGGCAAACTTTCACAAATGGACTCCACGCAATGGTACAGCAACGACCGATGCCGATGACCAATGCTGTGCTCAGACATATCTTGACAGATACAAAATGGAAGGCGGTAACGGGAAGATAGACAAGGTGAAAGAAAATCTTGACAAGCAAATATCATCAGGAAAAGCCGACTACTGGACTTGGATTGACGCTATTCAGATGTCTATGCCTGTTTATGCAAGAATGTACAACATCACAAAAGATAGGAAATATATAGACTATGCAATGAATGCATATCACTGGAGTCGCAACACATGTGGTGGCGGGCTCTTCAATACCAAAAACGGATTATGGTGGAGAGACAAAGATTTTGTACCACCATATAAAGAAAATGACGGAAAAGACTGTTATTGGAGCCGTGGTAACGGTTGGGTATATGCAGCACTTGTAAGGGTGATGAATGAACTCTCACCTAAAGACAAATATTACAAAGAGCTTAAAAATGATTTCATAAAGATGAGTGCCGGCATAATTAGTTGCCAACACGAAGATGGTTTCTGGTATCCAAGCCTTGTGTCAACAAACTATGCAGGAAAAGAGATGACTGGTACAGCACTATTTCTTTATGGAATGAGTTGGGGCATAAATAAGGGATATCTTAACAAGAAAGTTTATCTTCCGGCTTGCATAAAAGCATGGAAAGCACTTGAAGAATGTGCACACGAAGATGGTTTTATAGGTTGGAATCAAGGAACAGGAAAAGACCCATCAGCTGGTCAGCCTGTAACATATACAAGCGTACCTGATTTTGAAGACTATGGTACAGGTTGCTTCCTGCTTGGAGCTTCTGAATATTACAAACTAAACAACAAATGAAAAGAATATTTTTATGTGTTATATGCGCTATAGCAACATTGAGCATATATTCACAATCATGGCCTAAACAGTTACCGGAATCACGTCCTGGTACACGTTGGTGGTGGTTTGGTTCTGCAGTAGACTCAACCAACTTAAAATGGAATCTAGCAGAATATTCATCACATGGATTGGGAGCTGTAGAAATAACTCCAATATATGGAGTACAGGGAAATGAGAAAAACGAGTTACGCTATCTCTCTCCTGAATGGATGAAGGCTTTACAATATACAGAATGTCAAGCAAAAGACAACCATATAGAGGTTGATATGGCTACTGGTACAGGCTGGCCTTTCGGTGGTCCATGGGTTCCAATAAACGAAGCAGCGTGCAAGGCTGTATTTATAGACACTCTTGTAAGCCTCAACACTAATATAAAAAACATAGCCTTTGTATTACCTAGTAAGGAAAAGTCTTTTGCTACTCTACAACAGGCAGTGGCTTTCAAATCCGACATCAAAGGAAAGAAAAGAGTTATAGCATTGTATATAAGTCGGACACGACAGATGGTAAAACGTGCCGCTCCTGGTGGAGAAGGATATGTGATCGATCATTTTGACAAAAATGCTGTTATGCACTATCTGGCGCATATAGACAGTGCCTTTAATGCAACAAAGACACCATACCCACATACATTCTTCAATGACAGCTATGAGGTATATGGCGCAGATTGGACACCTACATTACTTGATGAATTTGCGAAACGCAGAGGATACAAACTAGAGACTTGCTTCGACAAACTACTTGACGGAGATAGCAAGACGTTATCTGATTATCGTGAAACATTAAGTGATATGCTATTGGAAAATTTCACGAATCAATGGACTGCATGGGCGCACAGCCACGGAGCTATAACAAGAAATCAGGCTCATGGAAGTCCAGCAAACCTCATTGATTGTTACGCAGCTGTGGATATCCCAGAAATAGAAGGATTCGGATTATCAGACTTCAAAATAAAAGGATTGCGCAAAGATTCTGGAATGACAAGATCTAATTTCAGTGACCTAAGTATGCTGAAATATGCTCCTTCTGCAGCCCATATCACAGGAAAACAGTTCACATCAAGTGAAACATTCACTTGGCTTACCGAGCACTTCCGTACATCATTGAGTCAGATGAAACCTGACATGGACCTAATGTTCTGCGCAGGAGTTAACCACATGTTTTTTCATGGAACGGCATATAGTCCTAAAGATGCAGAATGGCCAGGTTGGAAATTCTATGCATCAGTAGACATGAGTCCTACTAATTCTATATGGCGTGATGCTCCTTTCCTTATGAGCTACATCACTCGTTGCCAAAGTTTTCTACAATGGGGGCAGCCTGACAACGACTTCATCGTATATCTCCCAGTAAGAGATATGTGGGCAAAAGAAAAAGGACAAAAACTGATGCAATTTGATATACACAGTATGGCGAAGAAAGCCCCAGAATTCATTAGTTCAATAATGAAGATCGACTCATTAGGCTACGACTGTGATTATATAAGTGACCGCTATATACTTTCAACAACTTGCGAAAACGGGACATTGAAGACAATTGGTGGAGCTAAATATAAAGCGCTGATAATACCAGGTAACAATATCATGACACCAGAAGTGAAAGCACATCTTGCTGAACTTGAAAAACAAGGTGCACATATAATATTAGGAGTTAACGCAAAGGAAATGTCACTTTGTGCAGTTCCCGAACAGATAAAACTTCAGACTGGAATGAAAATGATACGCCGAAGTAATCCAACAGGTTATCATTATTTCATGTCGAATTTAACACCAAATGATGTTGACTGCGATATGCCATTAGCAACAGAATTTAAAGATGCAGCTTGGTTTAATCCGATGAATGGAGACATTAATAAGGTAACAATAAATAATGGAAAAATCAGAATCAAACTGAGAAGTGGAGAATCTGCCATTCTGCAAACATACAGAAACGAAAGTCCTAAAGAACAAATAAATAACGAACCTGTTAAACAAAGCAGACAAGAAATAGGACTCACAAAGCATAAATGGCAATTGAGTCTCATCGAAGAGGCACCAAAGGTTTCAAAGACATTTGATCTAGACTCATTGCAATACTGGCAGAATCTAGACAGCGAAACTTCAGTAACAATGGGAACAGGTGTCTATACAACTGTCATAAAACTCAACACGGCACAGGCAAAAACACACTGGAACATCAATCTGGGCGATGTGCGCGAAAGTGCAAGAGTTTATATCAATGGAGAATTTATCGGTTGCGCTTGGGCTGTACCATATATTCTAGACTGCAAGAATCTTTTGCACAAAGGTAATAATGTAATAAGGATTGAAGTCACAAATCTACCAGCAAATCGCATTTCAAACCTTGACAAAAAAGGAGTTAAATGGCGCAAGATGAAAGAAATAAATATTGTAGATTTAAACTATCAAAAGTCTACTTATGCCAATTGGAAATCTGTAGATAGCGGACTTAACAATGTGACATTGACAACAGATTATTGAATTAATTTAATTCATAAATAAAGAAAGGCTCAATCCTCAATGAATTCAAATTCATTTGAGTATTGAGCCTTAAGCTTATACAATATCTACATATCTATTTTATATTAACAATTATCTTTCTTAAATCATTATCGGCGCTCGACTTACCTACCATAACTTCATACTTACCAGGAAGTACACGCATAGTATTCGTTGAAGAATCCCATACTTCAAATCTTTCACGAGGCATATCAATTGCTACCAAAGTATGCTTTCCAGACTTAATATTCACACGTTTGAAAGCCTTAAGGGTTTTCAAAGGTCCATCAATATCTGCTATACGACGTATATAGATCTGAACTATTTCATCTCCGTCATACTTACCATTATTAGCCACATCTACATATAATTTACTTTTATCATATTTAGGTTTACCAAAGGAAAACAACGAATACCCCAATCCATACCCAAAAGGAAATAAAGGACTTCCCTTAAAATATCTATATGTACGTCCCTTCATCTTATAATCTAGAAAATCTGGAAGTTGAGATACATTTCTATAAAATGTCACTGGTAATTTTCCTGAAGGATTGACATCTCCAAAAAGCACATCGGCAACCGCCTTCCCTCCTTGTTCCCCAGGATACCATGCCTGCAAAATGGCATCAGCATTATTGCTTTCTGGTTCCAAACCAACAGCACCACCAGAACAGTTTACAAATACAACTTTTTTACCTGCATTATGCAATGCTGTTATAACATCACGCTGGGGTTGCGGTAATTCTATATCTGTACGGTCGCCACCATTAAATCCAGGTTCACTAACTTTCATTTCCTCTCCTTCCAAATATGGAGATATTCCACCTACAAAAACTACAACATCAGCATTATTTGCTTGTGCTATAACATCATCAACATTGCTTACAGCGCGATGATTAATATCGAAATTAATCACAGCCATATCAGTATTCTGCAAATATTCGACAACAATATGATATTTTTCACCCATATTGGCTTTTAATTTATAATTGCCTTTCCACACGCGCGCACGAGGTTTCCAATATTCGTAAACTGTATCCCCATTAATAATCAAGCGCGCACAATCATCAAAAGCCAAATTAAATTCGACTTCTTCACTATGACGAGGAATATAAGTTCCCTCAAAGCGAGCAGAAAAATGTTCAAGATTCACATTGGGACAGAATACCGTATTACCTCCATTACTAAGATTTATTCCTAACGACATACTAGCTGTCGCTACAGGAACACCACTCATATCTGTATTATTCCAATAAGTAGCTGTCATTCCCTGATTACCATTAGCATCTATGATTTCATCAAATCTACTCTCAAGAACTTCATTACGTGTAAGGCCACATGCTTTGATATACTTTACATTTCCTATTTTTTCACGTATTCCTTCAAGTATTGTGGTTGTCTCTGTTGGGTAACCTGTATAATTTCCCCATTGCATGATACTGTCATTAGCATTTGGTCCCATTACGACTATTCTTTGACCTTTCTTTTTCAGAGGAAGAATGTTATCTTTGTTCTGCAATAATGTCATACTCTCCTGAGCCATTTGATAAGCCAGCTGCTTGTGCTCTTTATTAGCTATTACAGTTTCGGGAATACGTGTCCAGTTAACTAAAGTATCAGGATCAAGATCTCCAACATTAATACGCTCTATAATAAGACGGCGAATACTTTCATCAACTTTATTCTCTGAAATAAGTCCAGAATTGATTGCCTTAGGAATAGATGTATAATTTGCACCGCATTCAACATCAGTTCCAGCTATTACAGCTTTTGCAGATGCACTTGACGCATCAGTTGAGACCTCATGCCTGCCTTTAATCCAAAAATCACCAATAGCACCACAATCACTAACAACTAATCCTTTAAAATTCCATTCATTCCTTAATATCTGCTGTAAAAGGCGATTGTTTCCACAACATGGAGCCCCATCGAAACGCTGATAAGCGCACATAACTTCACGTACATCGCCATCTTCTACTAGAGATTTAAACGCAGGAAGATAAGTCTCCCACAAATCACGTGCAGGAAGATTTTCTATATTAAACGTATGTCGATTCCATTCCGGACCAGAATGAACAGCAAAGTGCTTAGCACAAGCAAGTACTTTGTAATATTTTGAAGACTTCTCCCAACCGTGTCCAGAAGCAGCAGGTACAAATCCCTGCAATCCGCGTACAACAGCAAGTCCCATTTGCGAAGTGAGATATGGATCTTCACCATAAGTCTCCTGACCTCTTCCCCATCGCGGATCACGGAATATATTTATATTGGGAGTCCAAAAAGACAATCCTTGATAACGTCCTATATTTCCAGTCTTCTTCGCCAAATTATTTTTAGCACGGGCTTCGTCACTAACAGCACAGAACACTCTATACAACAATGTGTCATCCCATGATGCAGCCATAGCTGTTGTTATTGGAAACACTGTTGCAAAACCATTTCTTCCTACACCATGCAAAGCTTCACTCCACCATTCAAATGGGGGGATTCCAAGTCTTTGTATTGGAGCAGAGCCATTCATCATAAGACTTGTCTTTTCAGCTAAAGAAAGTCTATTGCACAGATCTTCTGCTCTCTGATCTGCTGACAGTTTAATATCCTGATATGGATATTGCTGGGCACAAACGGGTACGCTACATGCTATTAATGCCGCAATAAGAAAGTTTCGTTTGTTCATGATTTTTATCGTTATGAGGTTATATTTATATTACATCTCTCTTTAGTAATCAGTTTAAGTTTGAAACAGCATGATTTGCCATCACTAACATTATCAGCAACAAGCTTTATAGAAGTCCCTTCTGTCTCCCATTGTGCAATAGTATAAGAAGCGGTACGGAAGTATATATCAGAATCATTCGAATTGAAATTCTGTTGTTTTGGAGCACCATAAGTAGTGCTTATTATATTAACAAGGTGCTCTATTTTTTTGTTATTACCTCCAATTTTCTTTATTCTATAAAATCCAACACTATCATCACTGTTTATATTAAATGGGGCGAAAACAAGACTAAGTTTTATTAATCTGCCTTCATTATTGAAACTACCCTTCAGCGGATCTTTTTCAAGTTGCATATCTCCATATACAGGAACGTTTTCAGGAGAGATAATTTTCAACCATTCATCAGAAGCCGATTTATAGGCATTTTGGTCTATTCCCCAGTCAATATTGCCTAAGGCTCTGTTTTTACATTTGGAAGTATCCTCATGACACGCACATATTAAAAACGTAAAAACTACAAGANATATATATATAAGTTTTTTCATTTTATATTTATTTTATAAAGGAGCGGACTATAAAGCCCGCCCCCTTTTGTATTAGACATGCGTGAATCTACATTAGTAGCATTATTTTTTCCACGTAGTTGCACCTATACCTAGTTTATATATATTGCTGTTCTTTACAGCCTCGGTATTCTTATAATAAAGTCCCGTATAACTGTCATGGTGATGACGCTTTATTGCGTCTCCTTGCTCATAATTATGAGGATTAGGATCATTCATAAGATCAGTGGCAGATATATTATCAGGAGTTACTACCGCAGCACCAACACCACTAATAATCATTTCAGGCCATTTACCAGCAGAGTTATTTTTCGCATTGAATGCGCCAGAAGTAAACACCTGACCTGATGTAAGATTATCATTTGTAGACCAGTTATTTGATATATCAAAGACAACAATACCAGAACCATTTATTGTACGGACATCCATACCACCTTGGAAAATATTACGGGTATCATTAGCATCTTTGGTAAGTATAAATAAATTATTCTTTACCGTAATTTTTGATCCACCAGGCAAATAACGTAAATCAAACAACTGCCGTCCGGTAGAACGTGTACTAAAGTTCACAAAGGTATTGTTCTCCAAAGTTATATTATATGCTACATCAGTACCCCAATCAAGACTTTTATTTCCATCATTAAACAACGAAGCTCGTGGGCTATCATAGAATGTGTTACCACGGAATACCATATCCTTAAAGATATTACTTTTTGACTGTTTTCCATCACCTGCAACCCATGGATAACCACCACCACCATTGTCATAATAACCACAGTTCATAAAATTACAGTTTTCAACAAGTACATGTTCAAACTTCTTGATCTTAGTTCCCTGCACACGTATAAAGCCACGAATCATATTCTGGAAGTTACATCTCAGGACTTCAAAAGACTGGAGCGTTACTGCCATTCCATTAGAATACATATTTATGAAATAGTTTCCTGTTCCAGGTGAAGTTCCATTAAATGCTTCTGCAAGAGGACAGTCAAAATCTATATCCTCAAACGTAAGTGACTTTACGAACAAAGTAAAGCTTTCTCCACTCTGAGGCTGACGGCCAAACATGAAATTGTTTGATTTTACAGTATTGCCTTCTTTCCATAACCCACCCATGCAAACTTTAGCATGTCCTTTACCAGCAGCCAAATCTTCAGGCCGAGTATGAAGAGTAAATCCCTTAGACAAACTCATATTATTCTTAAAATAATATGTTTTTCCACCTTCAAGTTCAAAAACAGTGCCCTCAGCCAGTTTATTATTCTTCACATAATCAGAGAATACCTCGTCAAGACGCATTGCTTGATAACTAGAAATATCAACTAAAGTCTTACCATCACTCAAAGTATCATTAGGCGTAACCTCATGCTTAATAAGAACTGGGGCACCGACATCACCATCAGTACGTACAGAAAGAGTATTATACACAGCATCAACATGTATAGGAACATTGATATTCTCCACGTTTATTATATATACACTACTCTCAGCAAGTCCATCAATATCAATATATCCACGACTGAAGTCTTCTTCTGTCAACTGATGATTTGCCCACTGCGCAGGTACGGCGGCGGCAGGATTCTCAGAAGAAGCTGCAACAGATAATTTCTGCATTACAAACTTTCCATCCTTAATTTCAAAGTTCTTTTCAAACTGATTATCATAACTTTCAGTCCAATTTCCTACAGCATCAGCATAAGAAGGGTCGATATAAACCCTTACTGAAGACTTTGTAGGCGCACTTTGTGTGATGACCTCAGGAACAGGATATCTATTGCCTGTTGTAAGACCGCAATATTCAGCCCATTGACGTCCATTCCCATAACCATACCATTTAGAATGATACCCTTCTCCCTTTTTTGAAAGAGTACGGATTGCGAATCTATAGTCAGTAGAATACTCAAGATTGTTCAATATAAGATCTAATTTGTCAGGACCTAAAATGGTATCCAATATTATATTGTTAGGATTTTCCCAATCTGTAGTTAGCCCTGAAGACACATTTGGCTGCAAAGCTACCTTTAATTCATATCCGGCACAGTCGTTGACACCATACCAATATAAATGTACACTGTTCTGATGATTATTAACCGTGATTACTTGGCAGCGATAAGGATCACTATCTCCTCTCCCCGTATTATCATCCATACGGAACATCGTCATGAACTCACGGTCTACTCCGTCAGCAATATTATCATCATCCTTACAAGAAGAAAACAATAATGCAGACAGCAACATCATAGTAAATAATATATATTTCTTCATAATTGTGTTCTGTTTAAATAATTAGTTAGCATATCCATAATAGTTCTTGTATACTCCAGCACTACGCAGGATAGCATTGTTAGGATATGGTAGAATATAACGTACAACAGGAAGTTTGTCTGCAGTGATATGTGATGTAACTTCCCCTATAGGATAAGGAGTTCCATTATTATCAACTAGATAAACCATACCAGTATTGTCACCACGCATAAAGCCATAAAGTGAATACAAACATTGTGCTGTTGGCGAACCTGTACCATCATTCCACCAACCGAAATTACCCTGTGTAGTCTGCCATTGGTATTCAGGATTTGTTATAGTTCCATTATCTGGGACTTTAGACTCCTGAGAATATGGATTTGAAATCTCTAGAATTTCCATGGATGTATTCGGAAATATATCAATATTCTTAGGATTTGCTATTCTTCGCCAATGAATATCAAAAGGCAGATTATCATAACGACCATCTGCAAAGCCATCATATTCTGTCACGGCATCAAGATATTGTGAAGAACCACCCGCATTCTGCCCTACTCCATAGTAACGAAGGAATGTATAAAACAACACTTCGGAATACTTGTTGTTTCTTACAAGATCTTTCCAACGCATATTCTCTCCAGCAAATTCAAATTTACGTTCATCAAGTACGGCATTAAGGAACTTTTCTTTACTTGAACTTACTAAAGAAATGTAACTGTCTACTTTTACCCCCCAGTCTGACGGAGCAAAAGCACGCTTACGTACTATCTTCAATGCATTCTTAGCAGCTTCTGTAGGACCATTATTAAGTTCATTTTCAGCCTCAGCAAACATCAGTAATACATCAGTATAACGCAAATACGGATAATTTATACCAGTATTTCCTGTGCTATTACTCTCGAAAGAACCATTTGTAGACCACAGTTTTGACCACTTATTATTAAATAAGGTATAATTGGCCCGCATGCTAGGAACACATATTGTGTCACCTTGATTATTATATCCCCACATGCCAACGACATAATTACGACGCAAATCCTTTTCATCAAATGTATATCCATAGAAAGTACTAATCTGGGCACTTCCTTTACATTCACCCCATGTATTGGCGCCGATAGAAACACCAGAACTCAATGATGTTGACGGACCTTGAATATAGCCAATATTACCTGAGGTTTTCTTTGCGAAAGGAATCTCAAATATAGGATCGTCAGAATTATCCACTACAAAATTACACTCATCAATAAATACATTTCTATATGATTTATTAAGTGAATGTGTACCAGAAAGTATCACTGAATCTGCATAATTGCGAGCAATCTGATAAAATTCCTTATAATTAGCCGGGCGCTCCATCGTACCACGACTTGAAGGATTTTGTTTATCCGGACGCAAAGAGTAGCCACCAGCAGAAAGAGCCATTCGGGAAATCATGGCCCAGCATGCTTCCTTTGAAATACGCTCTATACCATTAGTATTTGATTTTGCATAGTGCATGTAAGGAGCTATAGCACGTAAATCATTTATAAGAGTCATTCGTATTGAATCACGACTTACGATAGGGGTAATGATATCACTTTTCTCTGATGTAGGAGTAAAAGTGAAAGGCACATCTCCCCATAAATCAATAATGTCATTATAAAACATGGCTCTTATCACTTTAGCCTCACCTATCATTTGCTTGCAACCAGCATTGCCACTCATATAAAGATCACTTCTTTCCAACTGCCAAATAAAGTTGTTGGCGTATTCTATACCTTCATACGCAGAATTCCAAGTACTTTTAAGTTGCCCTGCATCACTAGTACACTCAAAACGTGCAAAACCATTGCTTGTTGGTGCTTCACTGGAATTGGTAATATAGTCAACATCACTGTTCATACACAAATCCTTAAGATATTTCTCTCCATACGTATTACCATCAAGAAGTTGTGCATACACACCATTCAAGGCACGGTTTACTTCTGTTTCAGAAGAGAATACGTATTTATCATCATATTTTGACGGAGTATCAACATCAAGGTAGTCATTACATGATGTGAAAGCTGTCAACGCCAAACTTATTATTAATATATATTTTAGTTTCATAAATCTTCTATATTTGATATTAGAAATTCAGATTTAAACCGAATACAAAGCTACGACTACGCGGATAGCGATTAATATCCATGCCTGAGCATAGACCTGTTTGTATATCAACTTCTGGATCATAACCGGAATAGCTTGTAATAATAAAGAGATTTGATGCACTTACATATAAACGTAGCTTAGATATTCCCCAGTGTTGTGTCATCTTTGCAGGAAGAGTATATCCCAAAGTGACATCCTGTAAACGGAGAAATGAACCATTCTCTACGAAATAAGAATGAAGCACGTTATTCGTTACATCTGCAGGGTTCCACAGTGTCTTACCCGAATTCATGGACACATATTCATCCACAGCACCACTTAGATAATAATTCTTATATAAATTTTCACCGTCTGACTGACGCGTATATCTCCAACGATCAGTAAAGCGAGCAAGTATATTGTTGAATGTAGAACTACTTGATGAAGCAGATGATAAGTTATATGCTGTTGCATTTACTATATCAAAGTCCAGCATATAATTAAAGTTGGCAGTAAAGTCAAATCCTTTATATTGGGCACTAAGTCCAAAACCACCCTGATATCTTGGTATTGTATGACCTATCTTTGTTTTATCTTTTTCTGTGATTTTTCCATCACCGTCAAGATCCTTAAACTTAATCTTTCCAGGCAATGTAGCAGTACCACTCTGGCTATCATTGAAAATACCATCCATTATCACAGTTCCTTTCTTTGGTACTGCCAGGAAATTCTGATTAGGATCAAAATCAAACTCGTCTGCAGAATAAAGACCATCATATACATATCCATATAATAATCCGACTTCCTCGCCTACTTTTATGCAGTAGTCATTGGTTGACACTGAATTTGAAGAAGACCATCGGTTATTGTTGTCCCAGATTATATTATCGGTTTCATTAAGTTTATCAACCTTAAATTTATTATAACCGAATGTCATATTGGCACTCAATACATAATCAGAACCGCGAAGGATATCATAGTTTACTGAAAGTTCAGCACCACGGTTGGAAACCTTACCTATATTTCTCATCTGAGTAGTATAACCTGATGTTGTTGGGACATCTGAAAGATAAAGGAGGTCTTTTGTTGTGTTCCAATAGAATTCTGGAGTAATATTCAGTCTACCGTCAAACATAGATATGTCTGCAGCAAGATTTCGTTTTATATTGGTTTCCCATTTTATCTTTTCGTTTGTAAACTTGTTGCCGTTTCCGAAACTGTAATACTGTTCACCATTAGGTGTTGTTTCACCAAAACCAGGACCACCGCTTGTACTAACCGAATATAGGTAACGCCACATATCATTATCAATGCGGTTATTACCCGTCAGTCCCCAGGAAGCACGTATTTTTAACAGATTCAGCCATTTCACATTCTTCATCCAAGGTTCCTCTGTAATGCTCCAAGCAGCAGACAATGAAGGGAAATACCCCCACTGATTACCCGGAGCAAATTTTGTTGAACCATCAGCACGCATTGTAGCAGCAGCAAGATAACGATGTTTGTAGTTCCAACTAAGCTGACCAAAAAACGAAGCTTGACGAATAGGGGTTGTCAGTTCTGAAGTTGAAGAGTAAGGAGTTCCTAGAGTCATATTGTTAAGAGCCTTGTCACTGCTTATCTCACGAGGGAAATAGCGATTTGCCTGATATGTAGTTTTTGTCTGATCACTCTGAATTTCAGAACCAAGCAACGCACTGAAGTTATGGTCATTATTAAGTGTAAAGTTATAATTGGCTGTATTTGTCCAAGTATATGCCTCACGATGAGTATTTGTTATCTGAGCGACAGGCAACTTATTATTGGCCGTTCCCATTTTTGTCAATGGACCATAGAAGCGATTCTGATCAGTGAAATACATTCGATAAGAAAAGTTAGTTTCTAAAACAAGTCCTTTTATTGGTCTCCATTCCAATGCAGCCTGATTGATAATGTCATAACTATGTTTTTTCTGAGTGTTGGTTTGAATATCGTTCTTAGGATTTGTGTATTGGAAGTTGGCTTCTTCATCAGGATCAACTGTTGAAGGATCCCAAAAAGCAAATTCGCGCAAACCATTTGTAGGTCTATACTGCAATGCGTCAATAATACCACCAGAACCTATAGACTCACCTCCTGCACCAGTATCACGACGATAAGAAAATTTTGGATTAAGTCTTAATGTCAGTTTATCTGATAATAGTGCCTCAAACTTGATATTAAGGTTGGTACGACGAACGCTTGATCCCATTATAATACCATTGTCCTCACTATTTGTTAGCGATGTGTTAAAATGCAATTTTTCAGAACCGCCGCCAATGTTTACATTCGTAGAGTAACTTACAGGAGTATCTCCCATAACTTCATCTTGCCAGTCATGTGTCGTGGCTGTCTGATAGATATCAAGATCGTTTGGATTACCAAAGTTTGCACGAAAATATTTGGCTGCATTACTTCTTGTACTTCCTGCAGCCGCACGGTCCCAAGAATAGTCAGCAAATTCAGCGGCGTTCATAAGGTCCAGTTTCTTTGCTAAGTGACTGATAGACATATTGGCATTAAATCCAACTGTAATTTTACCCGATCCTGCACTTTTTGTTGTAACAACAATAACGCCATTACCGCCTTTAGCTCCATAGATAGCCGTAAGTGAAGCATCTTTCAATACATCAATAGATGCTATATCCGAAGGTGGGATATCATTGATATTAGGAGCTTCAAAACCATCAACAATATAAAGAGGTTCATTACTCTGAGTTACAGAACCAGTACCACGCACACGAATATTGACATCAGCGCCAGGTTGACCATCAACTGTAGTAACCTGCACACCTGCAATTTTTCCTTGAAGTGCCACAGCTGCAGAAGTAACAGGAACAACAGCCAACTTACTACCCGATATAGAACCAACCGACCCAGTAAGATCCTTACGAGCTTTACTTGTATAGCCCAATACCACAACCTCGTTTAATTCACCCGAATTTTCCTTTAACACAACATGCTGTCCTTCCCCAAGACCAATTTCCTGAGGAATCATTCCCAAATAAGAAATAACAGCTTTTTTACCAGATTTTAGTTGCAAAGTAAAATTACCGTCCAAATCAGTAACCGTTCCGTTTCTAGTGTTGCCCTTTTCAACAACAGAAGCTCCGATTATCGGTTCACCGTCTTGGTCGACAACATTTCCTTTTACTGTCTGAGCTTGTAATGCGGTCACCATCATTGCAAAGACAAATAAAAAGATAATTCTGAAGAGTTTTGTTTTTCCAGACATAGTTTTTAATTTATTGTTACACATTAAGTATTATATTATTTTCAGTTTTATCATTTTTTATCAAATCATAACCTTCTCGATATCACATCGAGAAGGATGAAAAGTGAATTTTTAATAATCTACTAACCATAGCTATCACGAGTTACAGTCTGCATACATCTAATATATTCTAAAATAATAGTTGTCATTTGGCTTAGATTATTAACAAACGTTTTATTGAATGCAAATATAGTTTAATGTTTATTATAAGTCAACCCTTAAAGTACACCAAATCAGTTATCTAACAAATATCAAACCCTTTCTGTCAATTCTCAAACCATTACTTATCAGGGCTCAGTTCATATACTTGAGAATTTAATAATTCCAGACATAGTTTTTAGCAACTTAAAAAGAGGAAGTATCTTGCATCACCCTCTAGATGTTGCCTTGAACCCATAGAGTTTTAGTTTTATTAATAAAGTTTTATGCTGCAAACAGATAAATTACATTTCTCTTAAGTTATGTTTGTCCACAAAATCCATCTTATTATTAATTTATTGCCTTAGAAGAAATGTTCGTTGAGTCTATAATATAGGTTTAACTTAACAAGTGGCGCTTTTTACTATATAATGTGCAAATTAGAGAAATTCTATATAACTTTATCAAAATTCATCACACAATCCACTCCTATATAGTTCTTTTCATCTGTCAAATTATGAAACCAATTGAATGATGACTATCAAAAATATTTTTTGATTTTTGATTTTTTAATGCCGTTTCCTACATGATTTTCCCAAACGTATTGTTATACAACATGTTAGCTAATGTAGGAGAGTCCGTTCTTATACATTTTAGGGAGTGATTAGGCCCTAATCACTCTGTTGTCCTACATGCTTTGCAGAGTGATTAGGGCCTTATTACTCAAAGGCGCACCGAAAAAGGTGATTTTATATTTGCTGTGCTTCATGCATTTTGACTATAATAGGAATTGATTATAAATATTCATAGTTGTATTTACTGAATCACGATACATTTTTTAAAGTTGATACTGATTATCATTATCGTTCTGGAAATCCGTACGGAAAAAGTTGACATATCAAAATGTTTTATAAACCAGTTTCATTTACAAAAAGAGAAATGAGATTTCTATATTCACAATTTAAAGAAAGACATCATGGTGATTTGCTTTACTGATGAAAACATCACCTAATGATCCAGCCTAAAAAGCTACTTTTGCATTGCGATTGGATCAATACCCACCGTTTTATGAAGAAATACGCGCTCATAATGTAGGAATCATGTAGGAAAAGGCACTAATATACATGGGTTAACATATTGATTAGTAATCATTTAAGTCAAAAATGTATATAATGTAGGTTTGTTTTATGTTTTTTTTGAGATTCTTCATTTATTTAGGGGAGATATTCTCGGTAAATGGTCTTTGATCTTAGTAATTTTAGTGCTTGTTCTATTAAACTTATTTTTTTAATACCTTAATTTTTATTGACAATTCAATTTAAACACAGTATGCCCAGACTTATGAAGTGAGCCTTTATTAACCATAGAGTTCTATAGATATGAAAAAACATATTATATTCATAGTATTCTTAGCAACTTTAAGTAAACTTTATTTTAACCTTAATTCCGCAACACTATTATAAATTAAACTTTTTAAGTACCTGAGCAACAAAAAGTTGCTCAGGATTTTGCCATGTCAGAATTTTCACTTATCTTAGTGTTGCAAAAAAAACAAGAGAATCCGACGATAGACATGGCGAAGATACAAATTAAATCTGAGAGACTCACTCCTTTTGGGGGATTATTTTCAATCATGGAGCAATTTGACTCCACATTATCATCTGTAATCGACTCAACCCTCGGTCTAAGGTGTAGATCGTTCGGTTATCAGTACAGCGAAATCATCCGTTCTCTCATGAGTATCTACTTCTGTAGCGGTTCATGTATTGAGGATGTCACTACTCATTTGATGAACCACCTCTCGCTTCATCCGACACTTCGCACTTGTAGCTCTGATACTATCCTCAGGGCGATAAAGGAGNTGACGCAAGAAAACATTTCATACACATCAGATATGGGCAAGACCTACGATTTCAATACGGCTGACACTCTCAATACTTTATTGCTCAATTGTATATTTGCATCTGGCCAACTGAAAGAGGGTGAGATGTATGATGTTGATTTCGACCATCAGTTCATAGAGACAGAGAAGTATGATGCAAAGCCTACATACAAGAAGTTCCTTGGTTATCGCCCTGGCGTGGCGGTTATTGGCGATTTGATAGTCGGTATAGAGAATAGCGATGGTAACACAAATGTTCGTTTCCATCAGAAGGACACGCTGAAGAGGTTCTTTGCGAGATTTGAACAGAATGGGCTCACTATCAATCGCTTCAGAGCTGATTGTGGATCATGTTCCGAGGAAATCGTGGAGGAAATAGAAAAACACTGCAAGTCCTTCTATATCCGTGCTAACCGCTGCAGTTCGATCTACAATGACACCTTTGCTCTCAAAGGCTGGAAAACTGAGGAAATCAATGGCATTGAGTTTGAATTGAACTCTATCCTTGTTGAGAAGTGGAAAGGTAAGGCATATCGACTTGTGATTCAAAGACAGAAACGGATGGATGGTGTGCAGGATTTTTGGGAAGGAGAATACACATACCGTTGTATCCTGACTAACGACTATGATTCTTCCGTAAGAGAAATTGTCGAGTTCTATAACCTTCGTGGAGGAAAGGAACGTATCTTCGATGATATGAACAATGGTTTCGGGTGGGACAGATTGCCCAAATCCTTCATGGCAGAGAACACAGTGTTCCTTCTTCTTACAGCACTTATCCGTAACTTTTACAAGGCCATTATTCAAAGACTTGACGTAAAGAAGTTCGGGCTCAATGCAACAAGTCGCATAAAAGCGTTTGTCTTCAGGTTTATCTCTGTACCAGCCAAGTGGATCAGGACATCAAGGCGGTATGTGCTGAACATCTATACCTGTAATAATGCTTACGCAGATGTTTTCCAGACTGATTTTGGATAATGCCTACAACTTATGGGAATGATATTGTGTATTGCCTCAAGTCACATTGTGGGGTAAGGGGATATTGTAGGCAGAAGTGGGTGCTTCAAGTTCAAATTATCTGCAAATTCAGTAATGAGAGGACGTGTAAACGCAATAAGGACGTTCAAGGGCTTAGTTGCGGATTTGAGGATTTATATAAATTAATTCGACATTTTTCAAGATAACATAATGACAAACAATCATGTTACTTGTTAGCATCATCATCATGTTTTATTTAGTAAATTCATCAAATTCATTTCACACCAAGTCGTCATTATATTCCATTTCCAAGTGAATGACAGCGTTCATGCGACGCTGTTTCACAAAAAAACAACCTATTAAGGCCACAAGACAAACGATAGAACTTGTCCTTTTGGGATAAGTTTTATAAATCTGCTTCGGGATTTCGCATCAGCAAGAAATAACATAAATGGTCTTGAATAAGCATACAATCGTTCTTACGTTGTCCACCTATTGATTTCATCATTATTAATGATGATTTAATGGCAACGGTTCTATCAAGCGAATGTATTCACCATAACCTTCTTTTTCCATTTGATCTTTGGGAATAAAACGCAAGGATGCACTATTAATGCAATATCTTAATCCCCCACTCGATTTCGGGCCATCGTTAAAGACATGCCCCAAATGGGCATCACCTGTGGCGCTTCTTACTTCCACACGGTCAAGTCCATGAGATTTGTCGTGGTTTTCTTGCAACAGATGGCTATCGATTGGCTTACTAAAAGCGGGCCATCCACATCCTGAGTCAAACTTATCCGTAGACAAGAACAAGGGCTCTCCGGTCGTCACATCAACATAGATGCCTGGCCTGAACTCCTGATCGTAAGCATTATCAAACGGTTTTTCAGTAGCTGCCTGTTGAGTTACCTGATACTGAAGCGGAGTAAGGCGCTCCTTTAACACTGCCTCCTCAGGCTTTGCGAATACCTTTTCTTGAGCAGAAGAGCGATTTGCCTTTCGAGCCATCTCGAAAAGAGCAGTCGGAAGGTGACAATATCCTGTGGGATTCTTGACCAAATAGTCTTGATGATAATCCTCAGCACGATAGAAGTTCTTCAGTGGCAACACCTCTACCATGATAGTCTTGTCTATCTGTTTACTCAACTTATCCATTTCAGCTCGTATCAAAGGTAAATCAGCTTCATCGATATAATAAATTCCGGTGCGGTATTGTGTTCCGAAATCTCCCCCTTGATGGTTCAACGTCGTTGGGTCGATCGTTTGAAAATAAAGCTGCAACAACAAAGTCAGAGGAAGCACTTTTGGATTGTACTCGATCTGTACAGTTTCGGCAAACCCTGTCTTGTCGGTACAAACCTGTTCATAGGTTGGATCTTTGCCAATTCCATTGGCATATCCCACTTCGGTATTCAGAACGCCATTGATTTGTTTAATAAACTGTTCTGTCCCCCAGAAGCAGCCTCCAGCTAAATATATTTCTGCCTTATTTTTCATTGTTCTATCCTCCAATTGAGACGTTTGAGCCTTGCTGGTACAACCAAGGGTGCACCAAATCGTCAGCAAAAACACCATTTTTATTTCTAATAATTTCATCTGCCTTAATTCCGCAACACTATTATAAATTAAACTTTTTAAGTACCTGAGCAACAAAAAGTTGCTCAGGATTTTGCCATGTCGAAGAATTCACTTATCTTAGTGTTGCAAAAAATAAACAAGAGAATCCGACGATAGACATGGCAAAAATACAAATTAAATCTGAGAAACTCACTCCTTTTGGAGGAATATTTTCTATCATGGAGCAATTTGACTCCACATTGTCATCAGTAATCGACTCAATCCTCGGTTTAAGATGTAAATCGTTTGGTTATCGGTATAGCGAAATCATCCGTTCTCTCATGAGTATCTATTTCTGTGGAGGCTCATGTATTGAGGATGTCACTACTCATTTAATGAACCATCTCTCGCTTCATCCGACACTTCGCACTTGTAGTTCTGATACTATTCTCAGAGCGATAAAGGAACTGACGCAAGAAAACATTTCATACACATCAGATATGGGCAAGACCTACGATTTCAATACGGCTGACACTCTCAATACTTTATTGCTCAATTGTATATTTGCATCTGGCCAACTGAAAGAGGGTGAGATGTATGATGTTGATTTCGACCATCAGTTCATAGAGACAGAGAAGTATGATGCAAAGCCTACATACAAGAAGTTCCTTGGTTATCGCCCTGGCGTGGCGGTTATTGGCGATTTGATAGTCGGTATAGAGAATAGCGATGGTAACACAAATGTTCGTTTCCATCAGAAGGACACGCTGAAGAGGTTCTTTGCGAGATTTGAACAGAATGGGCTCACTATCAATCGCTTCAGAGCTGATTGTGGATCATGTTCCGAGGAAATCGTGGAGGAAATAGAAAAACACTGCAAGTCCTTCTATATCCGTGCTAACCGCTGCAGTTCGATCTACAATGACACCTTTGCTCTCAAAGGCTGGAAAACTGAGGAAATCAATGGCATTGAGTTTGAATTGAACTCTATCCTTGTTGAGAAGTGGAAAGGTAAGGCATATCGACTTGTGATTCAAAGACAGAAACGGATGGATGGTGTGCAGGATTTTTGGGAAGGAGAATACACATACCGTTGTATCCTGACTAACGACTATGATTCTTCCGTAAGAGAAATTGTCGAGTTCTATAACCTTCGTGGAGGAAAGGAACGTATCTTCGATGATATGAACAATGGTTTCGGGTGGGACAGATTGCCCAAATCCTTCATGGCAGAGAACACAGTGTTCCTTCTTCTTACAGCACTTATCCGTAACTTTTACAAGGCCATTATTCAAAGACTTGACGTAAAGAAGTTCGGGCTCAATGCAACAAGTCGCATAAAAGCGTTTGTCTTCAGGTTTATCTCTGTACCAGCCAAGTGGATCAGGACATCAAGGCGGTATGTGCTGAACATCTATACCTGTAATAATGCTTACGCAGATGTTTTCCAGACTGATTTTGGATAATGCCTACAACTTATGGGAATGATATTGTGTATTGCCTCAAGTCACATTGTGGGGTAAGGGGATATTGTAGGCAGAAGTGGGTGCTTCAAGTTCAAATTATCTGCAAATTCAGTAATGAGAGGACGTGTAAACGCAATAAGGACGTTCAAGGGCTTAGTTGCGGATTTGAGGTTTAAGAAAAAGGTAAATAAGCTTTCATTTATTTAAAAAAAGCATTAACTTAGCGGCGTTAAACTTGTATATAAATAATAATATTATGGCACAGAAAAAAGAAATTGATGCATACCGTATGGCTGTTTTGAAAGTTATGCTGGAAGCAAAAAAAGAAAACGGAGAACCTCGGTTTGATGAAGAAGAAGCAAAAAGTACATTAGACATTCTATCAGATGCTGATATTGAATTTGGAATGCCTTTTAATACTCCACAAGAAACTGCAAAAATGTTGATGGAGGATTAATAATAGGCAAAAAAAAATCGGTGAAGATTTCTCTCCCCGACCACTGGTGGGCCGCCAATCGGCGCCACCGTCATTCTGTAACTAACAATCTTTAAACCTAAAACTAATAACTAAAAACCTAAAACTTTAATCCTTGTTACCTTTAACAATCTTCCTTTTTACCTTTCACTAATACCGTTTATCCTTATTGCAATCTTGCTTTTTACCTTTACTAATACCTTTATACCCTATGAATCAATCTAAGTACCTTATTACCTATTTGTCTTTTGACAATGCAAAGATAGACAATATTGTATTACGTGCAATAGAAAAGCATGAATTATATCAAAAAAACAATGTATTTTTGATATAAATCAAGTATGTGCCCGCACACAACGTGTTTTATAGCACAAATTGCAGTTTATTTGTTCATTTTCCCATTTAAGATTCTGCTATGAGTATTATCAATTTCTATTCATTAAATATGATACAGAAATATTATTTAACGAAGAACCCTAAAAAGCAATATACTTTTGCAACTGCAAATGATAACAATAAAATATGCATATTAATTACTTTGTATGAATTTAATTTATTAGCTATATAAATAAAGATATAGCAGAATGTCTTTAACAGGTTGCTTATATAGAAATATGTATACAGAATTAGATATTCTATAGACCATACAAATGACTAAAAATGGATAATAAGCGTGACATTTATACCATTATATATATTTTAATTTTTTTTATTTGTCGATGCTAGGTATTTTCGTTATATTTGCATAAATATTTCAAAACAACCGTTTAAATAAGATAATTAACCTATCAACATGAACAAGAAAACAATTTTAGCTTGTCTTGCATATTCGGCATGTGTAACTGTGGCGTTAGCACAACAGCCTACTTATACGGAATGGCATGATATGGAAGTAAATGAAGTGAATAGATTCAAACTTCATACAAACTTTTTTGCCTACAATTCTGTCGAAGAGGCTCAAAAAGGCAACATGTATCAATCAACCAACTATCTTTCTCTCGAAGGTAAATGGAAATTCAACTGGGTTGAGAATGCCGACCAAAGACCAACAGACTTTTTCAAGGCTGATTTTAATGATTCTTCTTGGGGAGACATGATTGTTCCAGGTATATGGGAAGTCAACGGTTTTGGCGATCCTGAATATGTTAACAATGGCTTTGCTTGGCGTGGACATTTTCAAGATAATCCTCCACAGATTCCAACAAAGGATAATCATGTAGGAAGTTACCGACGCATTATCAACATTCCAGACAATTGGGATGGCAAACAAGTTATTGCACATTTCGGTTCTGTCACATCAAACATGTATCTATGGGTTAACGGTAGCTATGTTGGCTATACGGAAGACAGCAAAGTTGCTGCAGAATTTGACATAACTAAATATCTGAAGAAAGGTACAAATCTTATTTCATTCCAAACATTCAGATGGAGTGATGGTTCATATTGTGAAGATCAGGACTTCTGGCGTCTTTCTGGTGTAGCAAGAGAGTGCTATTTATATGCACGTGACAATAAAGTTCATGTTGAAGATATGCATATTACTCCTAATCTTACAAATAATTATGAAGACGGAGAGGCTTTGGTTAAGGTTAATGCCAAGGGGAATCCTATCATTGACTTCGAAATATTTAATGCTAATGGCATAAGCGTTCTTAAAACTGAATCAAATTTTAAGGACCGCAACATTGGAAGTGCTAGATTTATGCTTCGCAACGTAAAGAGATGGACTGCAGAGACACCTTATTTATATACATTGGTCGCAACTGTTATGGACAGGAAGAAGAATGTTAAGGAAGTCATTAAGCAGAACATAGGTTTCCGCAAAGTTGAGATTAAAGGTAGCCAGTTGCTTGTAAACGGTAAGCCTGTACTTATAAAAGGTGCTAACCGCCATGAAATGGATCCAGACGGAGGTTATAATCTAAGTCTTGAAAGAATGATTCAAGATATAAAGATTATGAAGCGTCTAAATATAAACGCTGTACGAACATGTCACTATCCAGATGATCCTCGCTGGTATGATCTTTGCGACAAATATGGACTTTACATAGTTGCAGAGGCTAATCAAGAAAGTCATGGGTTTGGATATCATCCTGATGCTGTTTCTGGAACTCCACTATTTGCGAAACAAATTATGGAACGTAATCAGCATAATGTTTCTATGCAATACAATCATCCTAGCATTATTGTTTGGAGTCTTGGAAACGAGACTAAGAACAGTAAGAATTTTGTTGATGCATATAAATGGATAAAGAATTTTGACCAGAGTCGTCCTGTGCAATTTGAGCAGGCTGGAAAGACTGGAGAGAATACAGATATTTTCTGCCCAATGTATTATTCCGTAAGTGATTGCGAGAAATACTCAAAGGACACTACATACACTCGCCCACTAATACAATGTGAATATAATCACACAATGGGTAATTCAGGAGGAAATCTTGCTGAATACTGGCAGTTAATCCGCAAGTATCCTAAATTCCAAGGTGGTTTCGATTGGGACTTTGTTGATCAGGGATTACATCGCAAACTCGATTACAAGGCTGACCGTACCCTTGCAGATTATGAGAAAATGACTGCTAACTGGTCTAAAGATACAGAATATACTTATGGTGGCGACTATAACAAATATGATCCATCAGATAATAATTTTAACTGTAACGGTATAATTGGTCCAGATCGTCAACTAAATCCTCACGCTTACGAACTAGCATATCAGTACCAAGACATTTGGGTAAATCCAGTTGACTTAATGAACGGTAAGATTAATGTTCATAATGAATATTTCTTCCGCGATCTTAGCAACTACAAAATGGTGTGGACTCTACAAAATGATGGCAAGACTATAAGTAGCGGAGAAATTGACAGTCTTGACATTGCACCACAACAAACAAAAGAATATACTCTTCCATACAAGGCAGAAGGTAATGAACTTTATTTGAATATTGATTTCAAACTTAAGGAAGCAGAACCACTTGCTGACAAAAATCAAACTATTGCTTACCAGCAATTATTGGTTAAGAAAGCATCTGATCATCCTATAATTACCTCATATCAAAAAAGAGGAAAGATTAAATTATCAAACAAGAAGAATAGTCCTATAATCACTATTACATCAGACAAAATGCAACTTGTATTTGATAAAACGACAGGATTTCTTGAGAAATACAAAATAGATGGCATTGATTATCTAGGAGATGGAGGTACTCTTAAACCCAATTTCTGGCGCGCAGTGACAGATAATGATATGGGTGCTGATATGCAGAATAAATTTAAAGCATGGCATAATCCAAAGATGAATATTGTATCATTAAGTGCACAAATTTTAAAGACTCCATACATCGGTAAAGTAGCTGAAGTAGCAGCTATTTATGACATGCCAGACGTAAAAGCTAAACTTGAAATAAAGTATGTTATATATACAAATGGAACTATCAACGTTAGTCAGAAGCTAAACACAACCAAGGATGCAGAAGTTTCAGATATGTTCCGTTTTGGTATGGTAATGCAAATGCCATACACGATGGACAATAGCACATATTACGGTCGTGGTCCTATTGAAAACTACAGTGACCGTAAAGATTTTGCAAATATAGGTATATATTCACAGACCGCAGACGAACAATATTTTCCATATATTCGCCCTCAAGAAAATGGAACAAAGTCAGACATTCGTTACTGGAACCAAACAGACAACAATGGCTTCGGATTACACATTATTGCGAATCATCTTTTCTATGCAAGTGCATTGCATTATGCTATAAACGATCTTGACGACGGCACAGAGAAAGACCAGCGTCACAGTCCAGACATACCTAAATCAAAATACACGAATCTTTGTATTGATGGCGACGAGATGGGTGTAGGAGGTACAAACAGTTGGGGTGCATGGCCACTTGAAAAATACCGCCTGCATTATCAGGATAGAGAATTCAACTTCTCGTTATCAGTTGTAAAATAATACAATTTAGTGTATCATAAATACAAATTATAAAATATCCACCTTATTATTATAGAAAGTCCACCTCTTCTGAGGTGGATTTTCGTATTTTTGCATCACTATTAATATATCTAAAAGCAATAAACCAAATTATGAGAAAAAACAGATTACTATCTACTATGCTTTTGTCGGCACTGGCTTCTATCAGTGTCAACGCACAGCATCAGTTCACAGTAAACACCAAGCCTGGTGCACCAGTTCAGTCAACAATGTACGGAATCTTCTTTGAAGATATAAATTTCGGTGCTGATGGCGGACTGTATTCCGAAATGGTAGAAAACCGTTCATTTGAATTTCCGGACCGACTTATGGGGTGGAATGTTTTTGGTAATGTCGCTGTTAACGACGTTAAGCCTGCATTTGACCGAAATCCTCATTATGTAACAGTGTCGCCTTCAGGTCATCGCGAGAAACAATCGGGATTGGAAAATCACGGTTTCTTCGGTATGGGCATAAAGGAAGGCATGAAGTATGACTTTTCTATCTACGCACGTCTCAACCTACTACAAGGCAAGAGCACTAAATTCCGTGTAGAACTTGTTGGTGAAGACGATGTGCCAATATGCCAAGACACAATTGTTGTGACCAACAATAAATGGCAAAAATATATAGCTACACTATCTTCAGACAAGACTATGGAGAAAGCTTTCATGAGAATTTTCCTTATGTCTGGAGAAAGCGTAGATTTGGATCATATAAGTTTAATGCCACAAGACAACTGGCATGGAATGCGTGCAGATCTCGTAAAAGATCTTGCCGATCTACATCCTGGCATCTTCCGTTTCCCTGGTGGATGTATCGTTGAAGGTACTGACCTTGAAACTCGCTATCAATGGAAGAACACTGTAGGTGCTCCAGAAAACCGCCCACTTAATGAGAACCGCTGGAACTACACATTCCCTCATCGTCTGTATCCTAACTATTACCAGACTTTAGGACTTGGTTTCTACGAATTCTTCCTGCTTTCTGAAAAGATTGGTGCACAGCCATTACCTATTTTAAGCTGCGGACTCGCATGTCAATACCAAAATAGCGACAACGATAAGAATGCCCACGTCGCTCTTGACAAGTTACAACCTTATATAGACGATGCCTTAGACCTTATTGAGTTTGCCAACGGACCAGTTACAAGCAAATGGGGAAAATTACGTGCAGATATGGGACACCCTGCACCTTTCAATCTCAAACAGATTGGAATCGGAAACGAGCAATGGGGATCTATGTATCCAGAACGTCTGGAAATGTTCGTAAAGCAAATTCGTGCCAAATATCCAAATATTAAGATCTGTGGTTCAGCCGGACCTTCAGCTAGTGGTAAGGAATTTGACTATGGCTGGGAACAAATGCGTCGCTTAGGCGTGGACCTTGTTGACGAGCACTATTATATGAGCCCGGAATGGTTCCTTAAGAATGCAGGACGTTACGATAAATACAGCCGTAAGGGACCGAAAGTATTTGCTGGAGAATATGCGAGCCATGTTAAAGGACAAGGTGACAAGCCTACTGTTGCAATGAATAATTTTGAAGCAGCACTATCTGAAGCAGCATTCATGACCGGTCTTGAACGAAATGCAGATGTTGTACACCAAGCAACTTATGCTCCACTATTCGCACACGTAGAGGGGTGGCAATGGCGCCCAGACCTAATATGGTTTAACAATATTGAAAGTGTACGTTCTGTAAACTGGTATGTACAAATGCTATACGGCACAAACAGAGGAACAAACGTTTTAAGCTTGCTTGAAGACGGCAAACCTATAGAAGGTGCTGACGGATTGTATGCAAGTGCTGTATATGATAAGGAAGCCAAAAATTATATCATAAAGATTGCAAATACAGGTGATGCAGACAAAGACATCAATATCACTTTCAATGGTATAAAGAACCTTGGTTCTGGCAAACTCATTACATTACACAGTAACGATCTACAGGCTACAAACACTTTGAGCAATAAAGAGAATGTAGTCCCACAGACTACAAATGTCGAAGCTAAAGGTAATACGCTGTCGGTAAAAATACCAGCAAAAACATTTACTGTCTACCGATTCTAATCAAATGGATTGATATATATTAAACTTATAAAGAGATTTTGTTGCTAAATGATAAAATGTTTGGCTGTTTCATTGCTTTTTATTACTTTTGCACCCATAATAAGGTAAAAAGTATTGAAATGGATAAATTGCCAAATGACCCAATGATTCTCTTCAGCACATTAAACATGCTGTTGCGTGATGACTACACTTCTCTTGATGAACTGTGCGATGATATGAATGTTGACCGCACACATCTTGAAAACAAGTTGGCTTCTGTCGGCTTCGAGTACAGTAGGGAAAACAACAAATTCTGGTAAAGATATTATGTGAAGGACTCTCACGCATTGTGAGGGTCCTTTTTTTGATACTGCAAACTTAATCGAATTCAATTTGAATTAACAATAAAGAACTAAAGAACAATGGCAAACTTAAGATTTGAAGCTGTAGCTGGGGCCTTTAAGAAAAGACCACTCAACGTAGAAATACCTAAGAATAGACCTTCTGAGTATTTCGCTAAGTATGTGTTCAATCGTCAGAAGATGTACGAATATCTGCCTGCCGACGTTTATGAAACGTTGATAGACGTGATTGACAACGGCTCACGGTTAGACCGCAGTATTGCAGATACAGTAGCCAGCGGTATGAAGAAATGGGCAATGAAAAATGGAGTTACTCACTACACTCATTGGTTTCAGCCTCTTACTGAAGGTACAGCCGAGAAACATGATGCTTTCGTAGAGCATGATGGGAAAGGTGGAATGGTTGAAGATTTTTCAGGTAAGCTCCTTGTTCAACAAGAACCTGACGCCAGCAGTTTTCCTAATGGCGGTATCAGAAATACTTTCGAAGCCCGTGGATATAGTGCATGGGATCCTACATCTCCTGTATTCATCATGGATGATACATTGTGTATACCAACTATATTTATTTCGTATACAGGTGAGGCTCTTGACTATAAGGCACCATTACTTCGCTCACTCCATGCTGTAAATATTGCGGCAACAGAGGTATGCCACTATTTCAATGAAGATGTTAAAAAGGTAAGTGCTAATCTCGGTTGGGAGCAGGAATACTTCCTTGTTGATGAAGATTTATACTCAGTTCGCCCAGACCTCATGCTCACAGGACGCACTCTTATGGGACATGATTCCGCTAAGGATCAACAGATGGACGACCATTACTTCGGAACTATTCCCGAGCGCGTGCAGGCTTTCATGAAAGACCTTGAAATTCAAGCTCTGGAACTTGGTATTCCATGCAAGACTCGCCACAACGAAGTTGCACCTGGACAATTTGAACTTGCTCCTATATTTGAGGAATGCAATCTTGCAGTAGACCACAATATGTTATTGATGAGTCTTATGAGAAAGATTGCTAACAAGCATGGCTTCAGAGTTTTACTACATGAAAAACCTTTTAACGGAATAAACGGTAGCGGAAAACACAACAACTGGAGTCTTACTACAGATACTGGTATTCTTTTACATAAGTCTGGAAAAACACCAGAGGATAATCTACGCTTTGTTGTTTTCATTGTCGAGACTCTTATGGGAGTATATCGTCACAACGGATTGCTTAAAGCTAGTGTAATGAGTGCTACAAACGATCATCGTCTAGGAGCTAACGAAGCACCACCAGCAATTATTTCCAGTTTCCTTGGTAAGCAACTTAGTGTTTTACTTGATCATATCGAGAAATCAGACAAGAACGATTTGTTCACTGTAGCAGGAAAGAAAGGAATGAAACTTGATATTCCAGAGATTCCTGAACTTATGATTGACAACACCGATCGTAACCGTACATCACCATTCGCTTTCACTGGCAATCGCTTTGAGTTCCGTGCTGTAGGTAGCGAAGCCAACTGCGCAAGTGCAATGATAGTATTGAATGCAGCTGTTGCCGAGGCTCTTACTCACTTCAAGGAGCGTGTAGATGCATTAATTGCAAAGGGAGAGGAAAAGAATTCTGCAATAGTAGATATTATTCGTGAAGACATAAAGGCAACAAAGGCTATACGTTTTGATGGCAACGGATATAGTGAGGAATGGAAAGTCGAGGCTGCAAAGCGTGGACTTGACTGCGAGGCTTCATGCCCAATTTGCTTCGATCGCTATCTTGACAACAAGAGTGTAAAGATGTTCGAAGACATGAATGTAATGAAGGACTATGAACTTAAAGCCCGCAACGAAGTGAAATGGGAGACTTATACCAAGAAGATTCAAATTGAGGCTCGCGTTCTGGGCGACCTAGTGATGAATCACATCGTACCAGTCGCCACTCATTATCAAAGTCAATTGGCTAATAACGTTCAAAGCATGTTTAATATCTTCGGCCGTGAAGAGGGACAAGTTCTCACAGCCCGCAATATTAAGATCATCAAAGAAATTGCTGAACGCACTCAAAAGATTGAAACTGGAGTTGAGGAACTTGTTGACGCACGTAGAAGTGCCAACAAGATTGACGATGCACGTGAACGTGCTATTGCATACCACGACTCTATTGCTACAAGAATGGAAGATATAAGATATCAGTGTGATAAGCTGGAGCTCATTGTTAGCGATGAACTTTGGACACTTCCTAAATATCGTGAACTTTTATTCATCAGATAATACTTAAGTATTTTAATAACTAAATATAAAAGTCCGGGAAGTGATAATCTCTCCGGACTTTTATTAGATTAATACATAGTAACTGCTTTAATATCAGAAAAAAAACAAAAACTATATTATTACTAGATATTATAGTTCTAAACATTCACTTTTCGATAGTCAGAAGGAGTCATTCCTACTTCTTTCTTAAAAATAGTACTGAAATACTTAGAATCACTAAAACCAACTTCGTATGCAATCTGAGAGAATGGATATGAAGAATTTACGATAAGTTGTTCGGCACGCTGAATACGGACGTTACGCAAAAAATCTACAGGACGCATACCTACAATACTTTTTATTTTACCATAAAAAACTGTTCGTCCTAAGTTCACAGCTTCAGCCATATCCTCTATCTTGATATTAGGATTGCTGATATTTTCATCCAGATAAGCCATCAAATGTTTCATCATCTCATTATCAGCTTCTACAATCTGAGGTGCATCAAGTTCATATTTTGTTTTGATTTTTCCTTCATTACCATGAGGAAGATGCTCCAGATAGTTTTGTTGCAACATACGCCGTTGAGCGATAATATTATCAACACGAAGTTTCAGATAGTCTGCACTAAATGGTTTTGTGATATAATCATCCACTCCCTCTCTTAATCCTTGCAATCTGTCTTCAATTGAAGCCTTTGCCGACAACACAATTATAGGGATATGGCAGATATCAGTATTTTGTTTTATCTTGTGAACCATCAGAAGTCCGTCCATCACTGGCATCATGACATCTGTTATTATAAAGTCTGGCATTTCATTTTCTGCTTTTATCAACCCATCACTGCCATTACAAGCCTCTATGACATGATAGTTTTTATGCAGGATACCGACAAGAAATGAACGTAAGTCCTCATTATCTTCCACAATCAGCAACTTCAGGATACCCTTAGAATTATTCCACTTTTCTGCACATTGTACTGTATTTGCGAAAATAGGAGCATTTTCGTCATCCACAAAGAAGTTACTACTGCTATCATAATCAAGCATCTTGTTTACTAATTTCAGCATATTACGAGAATTACGTTGTATCATATTCAGGTGCTTTTTAGCGAACTCAGTAATTCCATCCATTTCAAGGAGTTCAGTAGCGGGTCCACCTATAAGCGTCAATGGAGTACGGAGTTTATGACCAAGATCCGTGAAAAACTGCGTTTTCATTTCACTCATAAGTCTTTCCAAAGATGCATTTTTGCGCAAATTATATATGTACATTACCGCACATACTATTACCATAACAAAAATCAGTATAAGGAATTTCGCCCATATAGTTTCAGAGAATTCTGGATGAGCATATATATTCAACGCCTTAACATTATTCATCCACACCCCATCAGCATTGGTACTTTTCACCAATAAGCGATAATGTCCTGCAGGAAGTTGATTGAAAGATGCACTATGAGTAGCTTGCAGATATGTCCATTTTTTATCCTTGCCTTCTATCATGTAGGCATAGCGTATTAAGTAATTATTGCTATAATCAAGAGCAGCAAAACTTATTGTTACATTACGCTTGTCGGCTGGTAACTCTAGTTGGCTACTACTTAATATTGGCTGAGGTTTTGCGTCTCCCTGAAACTGAACATTCGTAAAAACAATATTTGGTTTATAGTTACTTCTCTTGAGTTTTTGAGGAAGGAATGTTATGACTCCACCCATACTACCCAGGAAAATACGATTAGTCTGTAGATTGAGTGCGGGACGTGATTCTGAAAATTCGACCTTGTTACCAAGATAGTTCGGACCATACTGACCAAATTTATGATTATCAAGATTATACTCATCAATATTTGCTTCACGAACAATCCATAATCTATGATTACGGTCTTCTATCATTGACTGTACTATTCCTTCATCATTACTAAATCCATGAACTTCACGAAAGAATATATTGTCTTTTAAAAGATCTTTTGTTGATGTATACTGTATACCTCCGCTTAATGTAGCTACAAATACACGTCCGTCATGGGTAAGGCATGTCTGCATTACATCTCCAGACAACAGTGATGTAGTATCATTCTGCACATGGGTGAAATGATGAAAACTTATTGTCGATGGGTCACGAAAGTTATCACGAAATGTGATCAAACCTCCTGTTGTTGACAACAACAAAATGCCATTGGATGTACATTCTATCCGACGCACTTTTGAACATGTGGCAATAGGATAACTAGCAGGCTTTATAAATCTAAACTCCTTTTTCCCTCCATTAACAAGAAGTTGCACTCCTTGTCCATGCGTAGCTATCCAGATATTACTGCGTGTATCCTCATGAATATCATAAATATCATTACTTGAAAGAGACTCATTATCATTTTCATTTTTCTCAAAATGATAAAACCGTCCATTGTCTATCATATATAATCCCATCCCTTTTGTTCCTATCCACATGCGGTGTGATTTATCTTCATAAATGGAATATATCTTATCAGCCATATACGTAAACGACTTTTGCAACTTACCGCTTGAGTTGATATATCCTAAGATATTACCATTAGGATTAAACACCGCTACAACTCCATGACTATTTCCTACCCATAATCTACCTTTGCTGTCGCAGAGCAAAGCTCTAACTTCCTTATTCTGTTCTATTGGAATAACATTAAAATGGCGATATTTAAAGTTTGCCAACATAAGGTCATGAGTACACGTGAACCACATATTACCCTGCCTATCTAAAAAATACATGTCCAAATTAGGCAAATTGGCATAATCAAAACCTTCTGACTGCAATTTATATGGATGCAACTTGCCTGTAGCCTCATCATAATAGCTGAATGTGCCACCATTCGGAACTATCCACACCGTGTTGTTATTATCTTCATAAGCAAATGGCATAGTACTGCCTGTATGAAAGTTTATTCCATTGCTCTCCGTATTCAACCATTGCTTTGTATTGTCTTTAGGATTAATAAGTATTGCGCCGGCGCTCCCAGTAATTGCCCATATCCTGTTTTTATTGTCAGCAAACATATATTTAACATCAGAAGAGGGAGCTGCGGGATGCTGTACTGAAATTTTATCGATTTTATGCATAGTAGTGTTGTAAGATATTATTCCAACATTACTTCCTACGTATATTATGTCGTGAATAGCTATCATGCAACTTATTTTTTTCACGTCAGCAGGAAGCTTTAGCATACGAAATGATCTTGTTTTAATATCATACATACCCATTTTACCATCAACTGATGTAAAGAAAACCCCCATTCTCATCTGGCACATGTATTCAAACTTCACTTTGACATAAAACTTTCCACCAATAAGATTTATACCTTTATTCGTTAACACCCATTCGCGTTTATCATCATCCAGTAAAACTTTATTTATAGTATAGTCTACCAAATGATTTTTAGCTGTTTTTGAATACAATTCAACACCTTCACCATTAGCAACAAGTTTATTGTTTATTCTGAAATTTATGCCATCCTTCTTATCACTTGCAGCCCAAGAATATCCGTTACTTAGCTGATAGACACGGCGTACCTTGAAATCTATATTAAATTTATCCTTTATTATTTTACTGACATTTATGTATTTATTTTCATGAGTATCAAATAAATAAAGTCTACTGTCAAAAGTACAGCACCATAAATCACCATTATTATTTGCTTCTATGTTTCTAATTCTATTAGTTGTTAAGACTTGATCCTCTCTCATTCTATCACGAAAAGTAGTAAATCTGTATCCGTCGTAACAGCACAGCCCGTTCCACGTGGCAAACCACATCAGTTCGTCACGAGTCTGTGTTATACCAGATATTATATTTGCAGCAAGTCCATCACGAATATTAAACTGTCTCACATCACAATATGGCTGTGAAAATAATGGGGTAAACCACAATACTACCAGTAGTGATACTATTATTCTATGTTTCATTAGATTATTATTTGACTTGTTTCTGCAAAGATAAGATAAATGAGTGTAAAAGCAAAGCAAAACTCGTTTTATTTTATTGTTTAGCTTAGTTCAAGTACGAAATAGCACAAATATATCATAATGTTTTTTTTGACTGAAATCAAGCAGATAATGCAATGGCATTGTAAGATTTAATTCCACGACATTTAAATAAATACTTTTTTTATTTTGTATTGTGTCCGGCTTGCACTATCTTTGCATAAGATAAGGCGGCACTCGACAAAACATATAAGTAAACTTTATGTTTTTGTCCTCGTTGGCACTATCTTTGCATAAGAAAATATTAAAACAATGGAAAATCCTTATATCAAGCAGTTTCCCGAACTTATGGCGGGAAAAAAGATTATGTATGTTCACGGTTTCCTTTCTTCAGCACAAAGCGGAACAGTGAAGATGCTTCAGGAACTGATGCCTGAAGCTAAAATCATAGCAGAAGATATTCCTGTACATCCAGAAGAAGCAATGCAGTTGTTGAAGTCAATGGCAGAAAACGAGAAACCTGACTTGATCATCGGAACTTCCATGGGTGGTATGTTAACAGAAATGTTACACGGCTTTGACAGAATACTTGTTAATCCTGCTTTCCAAATGGGCGACACTATGAGCAGTATGACAGGACGACAGGAATTTCAGAATCCGCGTAAAGACGGAGTAAACGAAATTATAGTCAACAAGTCGCTGATTAAAGAATATAAGGATATAACAACGAAAAGTTTCACAGATATCAGCGATGATGATAGAAAAAGAGTCATCGGTATGTTTGGAGACAATGACCCTGTAGTTCACACTTTTGATATTTTTAGAAGTCACTATGCAAATGCAATACATTTCCACGGCGAGCACAGACTGATTGATAAGGTTGCACATCACTATCTTATTCCTATCATAAGATGGATTGACGACAGACAACAAGCAAAGGAACGCCCAATTGTCTATATCAACTATGATGCGATGCATGACAGCTACGGCAAACCTGTAAGTAGCATGCATAAGGCTTATGAAATGCTGATAGAAAACTATAACGTATATATTGTGGCAGAGGCACCAACCAACAATCACTATTATACAGAAGAAGTTCAGAATTGGGTTGAGGAATACATTTCTGCACCTGCATACAACCACATCATATTCACAAACCAGAAACATCTGCTTTATGGAGACTATATGGTTGATTTATTTCCCGATGAGAATTTCATGGGTACGGCAATTGAGTACGGAAGTGAGGAATTTAAGACATGGGAAGAGGTAATAACATTTTTTGAAAGACTTGGAGGACAATAATTTATGGATACAGAAATAGTTTATGGTTTCGCAGAATGTAAATTCGGAACAATTGTAGTAGCATGCAGGTCAAAAGCGATCTGCGACTTACAGTTTTTAGGATATAATAAAATGGAGGTTATCCACGAACTCGCTTCTCATTGGGGCGTGTACACTCCTACTACACAAGATGATGTTATGGCTGATACCGTAAAGAGGATTATCTTTGACGGGTACGACAAAGAAATAGACATAGACCTTCATGGAACTGAATTTCAACTTAAGGTGTGGAAAGAAGTTATGAAGGTACAAAAAGGTGAGACTATTTCTTATCAGGAACTGGCTGAACGTATTGGCGAACCTAAGGCTGTAAGAGCTGTAGCTAGTGCCGTAGCTCAGAATCCTATAGCAATGCTTGTGCCTTGTCACCGCATCATACATAAAGACGGAACTCTTGGGGAATACCATTGGGGAAAAGAACTAAAGAAGCAACTTATTGATTGGGAAAAGAATACAGATGCCTAATTTCATATCAAGCAATGAACTCTTTGATCGCATCCTTGATATTATTCGCGCGGATGAAGGCTCACCTATAAACAAGATGCTTCATGAGACTCTTGTTTTGGCATGTAGTCAAGGGCTCACAGACAAGAATCTTGCTTTTGGTAACTTATTTTCTCAGGTAGACTTTCTTTGCAAAAAACATCATGTGGCTACAACTGATGCGATTGCCATTCAACGAATGAGGCGTAACAGCAATCATGCACAGGCTATTGACAAAAGCGACCTTATGTATGATTGCCGTGCATTGGCTATATTTATTTCAGCCGTTTTTGATACTGATATTCCTTCGCCATTGGTAGGCTTACTACCTGTCGAGGATAAACCGCAGCAAGAATATCGTCATATAGACTATCGTTATATACGATGCATCGTAAAAAGCTTTGAAGATAAATATCTTACTGCCGAAATTGATCAGGATTCGACAAACCGTGAAATCAGCATACATCTAAAAGAAGAACAGGCATATCTTAATGACATATTAAAAGAAGGTATGCAGATTAATCTTATTGACGTTACTTCTCCTTTAGAAGAATACGAAGGAAGCAGTGAAGCCTCTATAATTGTGATTGAGCCAGACTTTCTTATAGATATAAGTAGCATTGCAAGATGCTTCACCGAATATGGACATAATCCCTTGTCATATACAGTAAACAGCATGTCTGCTGTAGCCAACAGTCAAGCTATACTAATAGGTAATTTCGCGGGAAGCGCTCTTGACGATATTATAAACAGTAAAGAGAATTATGACTGGACGGAAACATTTAAGAAGAATTTCAAAGAGAAAGCTTTGGAATATTGCACGTGTCCTGATTTAAACAAGAAGGAGGATTTCCGTCTGGCATCAATAAGACAGACTAAAAACATTCTGGAAATTGTTGATTACATTAGGAATAACTATATATCTCCAGAAAGTAAAAGCAGTGCAATACTTGAGCCGTCTTTTATATGCGAGCAACTTGGAATACAGGGACGTGCCGACCTTATGACTAATGATTTTTCTCTGCTTGTTGAGCAAAAATCAGGAAGCAACTACAATATACAGATTAATCAACCAAATGAATATGGAAGTTTTCAGAAAGAAGACCATTATGTACAGTTGTTATTGTATTATGGTGTACTTAAACAGAATTTCCACGTAGGCAGCAACAAAACTGATATAAGACTACTCTATTCTAGATATCCACTTCCAGGGGGACTTGTTGTTGTGAATTTCTACCAAAAGCTGTTCCGTGAAGCTATTAAATTCAGAAATCAGCTAGTGGCAAATGAATTCAGCTTCGCCATAAATGGTTTTGACGGAGTTATAGAAGAACTTACTCCCGAAACTTTAAATGAAAATCAACTTAACAACAACTTTTTCAACAATTGGATATTGCCAAGATTCGATGAACTGCTAACACCATTGCACAACCTATCAAATCTGGAAAAGTCATACTTCAACCGAATGATGACATTTGTATATCGAGAGCAGTTGGCTAGCAAGGTTGGTTCACAGGAAGGCGTAGGCAACAGCATTGCTGACTTGTGGAATATGCCTTTAGCAGAGAAGAAGGAAACAGGAAACATCTATACCAACTTACGAATAGTAAAGAAGGAGAAGAGTAATGACTTTAATGGTTACGACACGATAACCTTTAATGTTCCAGACCAAGGCGTAGACTTTCTTCCAAACTTCAGGATTGGCGACATGATATATATGTACGCATATAAGGAAGACGCTGAACCTGATGTAAGAAAGACTATATTATTTAAGGGTAACATCACTGACATACATTCAAATAGTATTACAGTGCATTTAACCGATGGGCAGCAAAATTCGTCTGTGTTTGCCGACACTACTTATGCAATAGAACATAGTGGTAGTGATGCATCTACGACTTCCGCTATCCGTTCGCTTCATAAGTTTATCACTTCCCGACAAAGTTTCAAAGACTTGCTTTTGGCTCAACGTCAACCACGCAAAGATGAAAGCATACAATTAAGCCGCAGTTATAATCCGTCGTATGATGAAATAATACTTAAAGCCAAACAGGCACTTGACTATTTCTTACTTGTAGGTCCTCCGGGAACAGGTAAAACAAGTATGGCTCTGCAATATATGGTGAGAGAATCTATAAGTTCCGACCAATCTATTTTGCTTATGAGCTATACTAACAGAGCCGTTGATGAAATATGTGGAATGCTGAGTGACAACAATATAGATTATATACGTATAGGTAACGAGTTTACTTGTGACACAAAATACAGACAACATCTATTATCACAGATAATAGAAAACTGTCCGAAGTTAAATGTCATAAGGCAAAAGATTTTAGATTGCAAGGTAATCGTTGGCACAACATCAACAATCCAAGGCAAATCTTACCTGTTCAATCTAAAGCACTTCTCCACTGTTATTGTTGACGAGGCAAGCCAAATTCTAGAGCCGAATATCATCGGACTATTGGCTCAAGCTGATTCCAAGTTCGTTCTTATTGGCGACTACAAACAGTTACCGGCAGTAGTTCAGCAAGATTCTGCGGTTTCATCTGTAAATGATGTAAGCCTTAACAATATTTGCCTTGACAACTGTCGAAACTCATTATTTGAAAGACTTATACATATTGAGAATGCCAATAACAGAAATGAATTTACTGGTGTGCTAAGACGTCAAGGACGCATGCATCCTGACATTGCGGAATTCCCAAACAAGATGTTTTATTATAAGGAAAATCTGCAACCAGTTCCTCTTGAACATCAGACAAAAAAGAAACTTGAATATTCATTGGAATCAATTGACTATCTTGATGATGCATTAAAGGGCCACCGAATGGTATTCATTCCTTCAAGATTCTGTAAGGAACCTAATATATCAGACAAGGTAAATTCAGAAGAAGCTAAAATAGTGACAGATATACTAAGACGCATATACAGATTCTATGGAGTTAAGTTCAATGCTGATAAAACTGTAGGAGTGATAGTACCCTATCGCAATCAGATCTCAATGATAAGAAAGGAAATTGAGAAACTTGGTATTCCTGAACTAGAAGATATAAGTATAGATACAGTTGAGAGATACCAAGGAAGTCAGCGAGATGTAATAATATATTCGTTCACTATACAAAATCGTTATCAGTTAGACTTCCTAACAAGTAATTGTTTTGAGGAAGATGATCATATTATTGACCGCAAATTGAATGTGGCAATTACAAGAGCTAGGAAACAAATGATTCTTACTGGTAATGCAGAGATACTTAATAATGATATCATATTTAAAAGCCTCATTGAGCACGTGAAGTCCAAAGGCGGATATATTGAATATGAATAATAATAGGTAGCAACGAATCTTATTTCAAATATCATTAAGCTTAAACTTGTTTTTTGACTTTAATGGCGACAATTCAATTTAATATTTAATTCAAGAAAAATTTGGAACTAAATAAATAAATATATATATTTGTAATGACTAATTAATATTAGAGAGTTACTCCCACAAAGGGAGCGAAATTAATATAAATATAAACCATTATGAAAAAGATTTTATTTGCAGCTATGTTGTTGTTTGCTTCAACATCATTCGCACAACATGCCATTGGTTCATTAACTATTCAACCAAAGGTTGGTTTAAACATTGCAAACATTACTAAGATTGATAACATCGATCCACGTTGGAGTGGTGTTGTAGGTGCAGAATTTGAGTATCAGGCTACGGACATGTTCTCTATCAGTGCTGGTGCTCTTTATTCTATGCAGGGTGCTAAAGACAATGGGACGACAGCAAAGTTGGATTATATCAACGTTCCTATTCTTGCAAATGTTTATGTAGCCAAAGGTCTTGCCATTAAACTTGGTATCCAACCTGGTTTTAATGTAAACAGCAAACTCTCTGGAAGTGAAGGAAGTATCAGCTATTCTAGCAGCTTTGATGCAAAGACTCTTGATCTTTCAATTCCAGTAGGTATTTCTTATGAATACAACAACTTTGTCATTGATGGTCGCTACAATTGGGGTGTAACCAAGATTATTGATGGTTCGGACTCAAAAAACAGCGTATTTCAGGTTACACTTGGTTACAAATTTGAGTTGTAATCAACAATAAATACGTATAAAAAATTAAACCGCCATCAGGTTTCACAATCTAATGACGGTTTTTTCATACACTAAAATGATTATTTTGAGGTTTGGCTATTGGTTTTCACCATAGCCGAGTAATTTTTTTATATCAAATCTGCTAATGCAGAATATTTTTTTATCGAATTTGACTCACTTAACAGCCTATAAAACTCACGTGCACTGTTTTTGACATACGCATTTTTCAAAAGATGAACGCATCCTTCCATGTTATCATTGACTCCATCAATAGGTATACCTATCAATTTTTCTTCATCATGAATAGTCGTTTCGGCAAGTACAGTCACATAACTAGTTTCTCTAATTAGCTTGAGTAAGATGCTAACGTCATTAAGTTCTATTCTCACCTTATATTCATGGTCAGTATTCGAACATATATCATCAAATGTATTGCGTGCCTGAAGTCCTAAAGCCGGTAGTGCCATATCATAGCGTTCCAGTTCTGAAAGAGAAATGGATTTATGACTAGCAAGCGGATGACTTTCATTTACCACAACATTAAGCCTATTATTGAAAAGCACGTGACTCTCAATATGTTCATATCTTCGTGTAGGCTTGAAAGCCAACACAAAATCAACCTCTCTCTGTTGCAACATATCCATAAGCTCAGTCATTGGCTTATAGTATATATTAAGTTTCACCTTAGGATAACTCTTCATAAATTCAAGAAGAGAATCCGTTAGCAATGGGCTGAAGGTATATGTAACACCGATGTTCAGAGTTCCACCGATCATTTCTTTCAAGTCGTTCATGCTTTCCACGCATGTATCGGCATCTATAATAGTCTTTCTTGCATAAGGAAGCAGTTGCTCTCCATTCTCTGTAAGCAGCACTTCATGACTATTGCGCTGGAATAGAGACACTCCCAGTTCACGCTCCAACTGCCTTATCTGTTGTGAAAGCGTACTCTGTGTTATGAAAAGTTCTTTAGAAGCTTCAGAAAAGTTCAGTGTTTCTGAAGCCTTTAGAAAATATCTCAACTGTCTTAATTCCATAAATTCTTTTAATTATTGTATCTTGTAACTCTGAATGAAAACTTCTTAAATATGAAAATCGGAACTGTGACTCCCAACACCATACCCAAGATATCAAATGAACAAGTAAATCCATTCGATGCACAAAGATACAAATAATGATTGAATAATTCTTCTTTTTGAGCTGACAAACAGAAAACTAATCCTTCTATTGTGTGATAAGCATATATTCCAGGGATCATTGGCAGAAGAGACGGAAAAGAAAAAGTCTCTGGTGGACATTTAGCATAACTAGAGAGCAATACAGCCAAACAACCTATTACAAGAGCTGCTATGAAACTTGCATTTATAATCCCCCAATGAAGACTACTGTTCATCAGTATAAATCGCGTTGCATGCCCCATGCCAGCGATAAAAGCGCAGTATTTATAAGCCTGTTTTGGTGGGTTACTTATACTTGCGAATCCTATTCCCGCTAAAGCTGCAAAGAATGCATCCTGAAAAATTTCTAAGAAAAACATCTATTCACTATATATTTTNTATGCTAAAACTTATATTCACAAAAGAACGATCAATCCGGCTGCTAAAATATCTTCAAATTCATCAATAACATTCCTGCAGCAAGTCCACATGACAGGCAGAAGGTCAGCATTGCAGCTCCCATAAATCTACTAAATGACACTAGATAATGTCCATCAAGCATATCACTCAACGAATTGATATATGGGATACCTGGTACAAGATATAAAACGCTTGTTCCAACGGCCAGTTCTGGCGTAGTTCCAATATGGAATACATATCCTGCCGAACCTATAACTGCTGAGAAAAAAGAACAGACCAAGAATACCACTCTATCATCAAATCCATCCTCTAGCATCATTTGCTTCAATCTGAATCCAGCGAATGTTGCTACAAAAACTATAAGCATTGCCATTGGATCACCACCAAACAAACGGCAAAAAGACATATTTGCTAGCGAAGTGAGTACTAGCACAAGCCATTTATTTGTATAAGGCGCTGTTATAATCTTATTAAAGCGTTCACGCGCTTCTTCAAAGCTTACCTTTGCGTCAGATATCGCCCAACTTAATTCGCTAAGGCGTGTATTTTTATAAAAACTAATACCAGTCCTAGGCTTTCGCTTCAAATAAATAAACGACTGCTTTGTATCATTATCGAAAACACTCAGATGCACAGAGCTAGGCATGATCGTAATCTCTGTTTTGAGATTCCAAGCCTCAGCAATTCGTGTAACATTCTTTGTTATCCTAATACATGTTGCGCCACATCCTAACAACCATGCTGCATATTCGGCAAGGAACACATAAGCATCACGTACATCAACAGGGGTGTTATTAGAGGACGTCATCTTCTGAGCCGTATATTGAGTAATCGTCTCCAATCTCAATAATATTGTGATGATTTATTGAATTATGAAACTTGTTGATTATTCTGAAACAAAACATCAATAACAATACAGCTACGACAACACTCCACATTATAACCTGATTATTCATATTGAAATACTTATTTAATCGAAATACTTATTTATAAATTCGAAGCAAAGGTAATACCATATCGTTACCCACGAAAACAATGATATGTGTTTATTACGATAGCGGCTATTGGTTTTTTCGATAGCAACAACTATCTGTTCCATCAATAGCTATAAACAAAAAAAGGGACTCCGCTGAGTCCCAACCTTTGTTAACCTTAAATCTAATACTATGAAAAACACGTTGCAAAGATATTTCAAATATTCTTTAGAATCAAACTATTGATACAGGAATTATATTTTTATTTAGATTTTCATGATATAAATCAAGCCCGTGTGCGATAACAGTCCGTATTTTGCATTATATTATAATATAAATATCTCTTAAAAACTTGTTTAATTCAAATATAATATCTAACTTTGCAAAAAGAAAGATAAAACATAGCGAGCATATTATAGGATACAGAATTCCGACACCACATGATGTCGGAATTCTTTATTTTATTGTCCTCGCCAAAACTTCGTAATATTAATTAATAATAAATTAAAACATTATGGCTTACATGTCACAAGAAGGCTACGATACATTAGTAGCAGATCTTAAAAGGCTCCAATCAGTAGAGCGCCCCAAGGCATCAGCCGCAATTGCTGAAGCCCGCGACAAAGGTGATTTAAGTGAAAATTCTGAGTATGATGCTGCTAAAGAGGCACAGGCTCATCTCGAAGATAAAATAAATAAGATTAAGATTGCCATAGCCGAGGCTAAGATCGTTGATACATCTCGCCTCAGCACTGACGCCGTACAGATTATGTCTAAGGTGGAAATGACAAACATGGCAACAAAGTCAAAGATGACCTACTCTATTGTCAGCGAGAGCGAGGCAAACCTTAAGTTAGGTAAGATTAGCATCAAGACACCTATTGCACAGGGATTGCTTAATCATAAAGTTGGCGACGTCGTAGAGGTAAAAATTCCACGAGGCGTTATAAAGTTGCGTATCGATAAAATCAGTATTGATTAATTATTGCTTTATTCCTTAACTTTTAATTCAAAAAAGATGAGCACTATATTTTCAAAGATTGCAGCAGGAGAAATTCCAAGCTACAAATGCGCAGAAAGTGATAAGTTCTACGCTTTTCTTGATATCGACCCAGTAACAAAAGGACACACATTAGTGGTTCCACGCAAGGAAGTTGACTATATCTTTGATATGGAAGATGCTGATTTGGCTGAATTTGAGGTCTTTGCGAAGAAAGTAGCAAAGGCTATCAAAGCTGCGTTTCCTTGTAAGAAAGTCGCTCAGGTCGTACTTGGTCTTGAAGTGAATCATGCGCACATCCATTTGCTGCCAATGAACAGCGAAGCTGATGTAGACTTTAAGCATCACGTAAAACTAACAGAAACTGAGTTTGAGGAAACCGCTGATAAGATTTACAAAGAATTTCAAAAATTGTAAACACCAATAAAACAAAGAAGGTAAGAATAAAGTAATACACTACTTATTCTTACCTTTTTTATTTTTATATTATCACATTAGATAAATTTATCACCTTTTTTCATTTGCACCTCTGTAACATATTTTCTTACAAGAGCAGAAGAATCCTCTTTCTTGCAAATCAACAATACATTATCTTTTTCTGCAACGATGTAACCATCAAGCCCATTAATAACGGCAAGTCTATCTTTTGGGAGTTTAATTACATTACTATGGGAATTTTCCAAAATCACATCAGAGTTTATAACAACATTATCATCCCCACTCTTTTGCATAGACTCATATATCCCGTGCCATGTTCCTAAATCAGCCCAACCAAAATTGCATCTTTTTACAAACACGTTATCTGACTTTTCCAATACTCCAAAGTCAATTGACAGATTAGGATATAAAGGGAAATTCTCCTTCACGAACAAGTTTTCATCCTCTATTTTCCAGTCTTCATTATTCTGATCCAACTTACGCAATACCACAGGTAACAACTTATAAAGGCTATCGGCAAGATATCTCACATTAGAGAGAAATATACCCGTATTCCAATACCATTCACCGCTCTCCATAAATACACGCGCGAATTCACGCTCAGGTTTCTCTATAAAAGACTGAACCTTATAGATATCATCGAAATCAGTATTATCACCAATCTGCACATATCCATAGCCAGGTTCAGGGCGAGTCGGCTTTACGCCCATTGTGAGTAGGCAGTTGTTTTTCTCTACAAATTCAAAACCTTCAATCACATTATTTTTAAATGCGTCCTCATTGATTACGGTTTGGTCAGAAGGCGAAACAATAAGATTTGCTTCCGGACACATTTTCAATATTCTATGTGCAGCCCATGCGACACTCGGAGCAGTGTTACGATATATAGGTTCAGCCATGATCCTACTTTCAGGAACATTAGGCAACTGCTCTTTGACAATATCTATATATGTCTCGTTAGTATTTATAAAAATATTTTCTTGGGGAATAATCTTGGCAAAGCGTTCATAAGTCTGCTGCAATTGAGTTTTCCCTGAACCGAAGAAATCAATAAATTGTTTTGGATAGCTTTCACGGCTGCAAGGCCACAATCTTCGACCTTTACCACCAGCTAATATCACGCAAAAATTGTTATTTGGTGTCTTGTTCATAGTCATTTCTTTATTTTGGTACGAAAGTAAATATTAAAAACGAAATTGCAAAGTATTTTTTGTTTTTTAATCAAACCTTATCCTTAATGAACACTTTTCTCATAAAAACTTTGCACATTCAAAAATATTATGTACCTTTGCACCGTCTTAATAAAAGACGTCACGCCCAGATGGCGGAATTGGTAGACGCGCTGGTCTCAAACACCAGTGGAGCAATTCATCCCGGTTCGAGCCCGGGTCTGGGTACAACGCTGAAAGCTAAGTAATTAGCTCTCAGCGTTTTCCTTTATATCTGTTTACGCAAGTACCGATTTAAAAGATCAATTTATATCCTACACCCCTTACATTTATTATCCTGATATTCTGATCTTTTGATAGCTTGTGACGAAGTTTGGTGATAAACACTTGAAGACTACGGGTATTAAAAAAGCTGTCATCACCCCACAACTGAAGAAGAATATCCTTGGTTTCAACAACAGAGTCTTTATTTTCTGCTAACATCCGGAGAATCTCCGTTTCGCGATGAGACAATTCCTCAGAAAAGCTACCATATATAAGCTTTTCTGTCTTGGTATTCAACTGATATTGTCCAATGGTTATTTCTTTATTCAGATTTATAGAATGATTAATATTTTGATAAAGGTCTGTTCTTTTGGCCAAAGCATTAATACGTACTATCAATTCCTGCATACCAAAAGGTTTCTTTAGATAATCATTGGCCCCCAACTCAAATCCTTCAACAACGTCTTTGATAGCAGAGCGAGCAGTAAGAAACAACACCGGTGTTATCGGGTCAGTTTTGCGTATCCTCCTGACCATTTCAAATCCATCGATCTTTGGCATCATCACATCAGCAACAAGGACATCCGGCTTTGACTCATGAAAAAGTTTTAGACCTTCAAGTCCATCTGCAGCTGTAGTTATTTCAAAGCCTTGTGCATCTAGCGTGTCCTTTATAATCATTGCTAGAGTAATCTCATCTTCAACCAGTAATACTCTTATATTATCCATTGAATCTTAGTTTAAATGTTGTACCTTTAGAAGGCTCACTTTCAACATCAATAGAACCATTAAATTTATCCATGATGCTCTTTACGTAGTAGAGTCCTAAACCATAACCCTTAACGTTTTGTACATTTCCATGAGGTACACGATAGAACTTATCGAAAATATATTTCTGCTTGTCTCGTTCTATACCAATACCATGATCAGTAATGTCTATCTCTATAAAATCATTATAATGATTAGCTGTTATCTTGATAACCGCTTTCTCTTTAGAATATTTTACAGCATTATCTAATAGATTACTAATTATATTCGAAAAATGCAACTTATCAGTCTTTATGGTTAAGTCATTCTTAATATCAATAGTTATATCTACAGGCTTGTCTGCCTTCAGTTTTTGCTGTGAAACAAGATGTTGAACAACCATCATTACATTTACATCCTCAATCTTTAGACTCATACCCAGTCGTTTCTCCATGCTCATTGATAAGATTTGTTCAACCAAATATGAAAGGCGTTTCAGCTCTTTTTGTGTAATCGAAAGGTACTCTTTTGTCTTCTGCGCATCATTAATACCATCAAAGTTAAGCAGAACATCATTTGCTGCATAAGCTACTGCTATGGGAGTCTTGAGCTCATGAGTCATATTATTTGTAAAGTCGCTTTTCATCTCATCCAGAGTTTTTTGTTTCATGATAGTATGTATCAGATAACAAAAAACGAATATCAGAATAATAAGGATGATGAGTGATGTTGCCAAGATTCCACTCATCTGGCGGAGAACCACAGTTGTGGTTGGTGGTAGCAATAATACATATGAATAAGTATGCTCTGGGTTTATTGATAATTTTATAGTGTCTGTGTATTTATAGTTTGATTCGCCAAAAGAGGCAATCGTCTTTTCCTGAAACTTTTTTTCTCCATCTTTCTTATAATAGTGAATATATAATAACCGGTGTGGGCTATTAATACCAAGAGAGTCAAGTCGTCTGTTAAGTAATTTATTAAAGTATCCTATATTTATATTTTTCATAAGGTCAAGTCCTGAATGGAGGCCCTGTTGCATATAAACTTCAAACTGCAATATGCCCTTAGGATTACGTAACATACTGGAAAAATCAATATCAGGAATTTCTGTACTAGTTGCATATTTGCTCTCTTCGGTATGATCTTTTAGGTGTGATTTATTTGTTACTGTTGCCGAATGATCATTAGCATTTACTTCAACATTGATATCCATGCGTCCATGTTTTCGTTCCTTCTCTTTGCGCAATATTGCTATACGATGGAACACTTCGTCATAATCAGATAGTCTGACGGCCTCTTTGATATCACTTTTTATTTTACTTTGCATAGTGCCATAAAGTCCTATCAGCCAATAGGCCTGATAAGAAAATATTACTGTTAAGGCAACAATAACTAAAATTACGATGTGTTTCAATGATAGTTTCATGTTTGCAAAGATAAGCATTTTTAATATAGCAAGATGCAACTGATAAGACTAAATAACTTTTCTCTTAAGACTAGATAAGCCAAAATTATTTGATTGCATATTTAATAACTGTAACTTTGCCACATCAAATAAAAATTTAAAAGATTATGAGAAATACTTTATTGTTAACAGTCTTATTAATGGCATTAACAGCCAGTGCACAGTCTGTTGATTCGCTACGCATGGATAGTATTATGCATCAGCTGCCCGATGTGGTCATTAAGGGTGAACGACCAATAGCTAAGGTTAAGGGTAGTTCTATTATATATGATTTGCCAAGGTTGATAGAAAAGAAGTCTGTTGATAATATATATGATGCTGTGAAAGAGCTTCCTGGGGTTATTGAGCAAAACGATAAAATAACACTAGGAGGAATGCCTACAGCTGTCATACTAGATGGAAAAGTTACTACAATGAATTCTACAGAATTGTATTCTCTTTTGCGGAGTCTTCCTGCCAATAGTATTGCTAAAGCTGAAGTAATGTATAATGCACCGGCAAAGATGCAGTTACGTGGTGCTGTAATCAATATTCAACTTAAGCATCATACTGATGGAAATACTCCGCTGCAAGGAGAAGTTAATATGGCATTGAATCAAAAGCATGATGCCGGATTTGGGGAAAGAGCCTCTTTGTTCTATAGCAAAGGAAAGCTGTCTATTGATGGGATGTATCTGCATAGTCACGGGAGGGATTACTCTTGGACAGATGAGACAAGCCATCACAGTCTTGATAACGGTTCGGTACATGATATTATTTCAAATGAGAAATCACACAATAGTGACTATGGTCACAAGTTCCGTTTTGGACTGGATTATCGTTTTGCAGATAATAATACACTTAGCGTTATCTATAATGGTGAATATAATCATCAACACGGAGCTCAAGATATGTCTGGTAGCATACTCGGTCAGACAGATATCATTGGCCATCACTGGCTTCATAATCTACGAATGGACTATAATGCCCCCTTTGGTATGAAGTTAGGGGCAGAAATGACATATTATCATAATCCTGAGAATCAATTTCTCAACAGCAGTCTGCCTACAGGAAAGCTTTCCTATAATGTTGACAACAATCAAAAAGTAAATAGATGGAAGTTCTTTCTTTCACAAGAACATCATTTAGGAAAAGAGTGGAATCTTAATTATGGCGTAATTTATACCACTAGTATTAATAGCAGTTCACAATACTATATAGATGCAAATTCAACAACGGGTGAAGAGCCTATAAATAGCTATACCCACCAGTCAGAAAAGGATGTAAACCTTTATGTTGGCTTTGATAAAAATTTCGGAAGTAAGTTGACTGCAGAGGCATCTGTTGCAGCTGAGTATTATCATTCTCCTAATTGGCATCATTGGGATTTCTTTCCAACCTTTAATATTACTTATATGCCAAAACAGGGGCATGTATTGCAGGTTGGGTTGAGCTACGACCGTACGTATCCTGAATATTGGGCTATGACTAACTTTACTACATTTAGCAATGGTGGATATAATGAGATTACAGGCAATCCTAATTTAAAACCAACCGATGAGTATCAGTTTCAGACGATATATGTACTGAAAAGCAAATATCAATTAATAGGATGGTTTAACTACGCTAATAATTATTTTGTGCAGTCACCCTATCAGCGCCATGACAGATTAGCTATCAGTTATCAGTCGCAAAACTTTAATTTTCAGCAACAAGCAGGTTTACAGGCAATTGTACCTTTTAAAGTATCGCAATGGTTGGATAGTAGAGTGACACTAACAGGTATATGGCAGCGTGAAAAAAATAATCATTTCTATGATATTAGTTTTGACCGTCATATTTTCTTCGGTATCGCAAATATCAACAATAACATTACGCTTTCTACAAGTCCAGATATAACCTTGTCTATTGATGGTATGATCCGTTCTAAAGCTATTCAAGCTACTTACAACTTGCCTGCTTCGGGTAATGTAAATCTCAGCACGAGGTGGTTATTCCTGAAGAAGCATGCAATAATTCGTATTTTCTGCAATGACATTTTCCAAACAGCTGTTATCAATCCACGTATAAATTACGATAAACAGAACCTAAGTATGGATTTCTCTTGTTATCGAGAATTAGGCATTTCATTCACTTATAAATTTGGTGGATATAAGGAGAAAAAGCATCAAGATATTGACACGTCAAGATTTAAACAGTAATCCATATCATGCACTTCGAATTTTTCCTTAATCACATCATGTCTTATGGTTGACGCACATTTTGCGACAACCACAGACTCTGACAATTCCTAATGAATTGCATTACGGATATGCTTACGAACAGTTTTGAAATCTCTCCCAAACAAATCAGCCATCTAATATACATTTGTTTTCGAAAGGAACACGCAAAAAATGCGTGTTCCTTTCTTTTTCTAATTCATTTCCAGAAACACACCATAACCAATTCTAATAAAGATAACTATAATCCGTCTTGCACACATCATGAATATCATTTCAGAATCTATAATGTAACCATATTGTAACATTACATTTTATTTTTTTGGGTTCTTCTTCAATTTAGGGGGTTAAATATCGGTGCTTTAGTGTTATAAATTATTAGTTAACGCATTGGTAATCAACACATTAGTTAACATTAAAAAGTTGTAGATGTGGTGTTTTTTTTGTATCTTTAATGTGTGAAAAATAAAAATAAAACAACACGCACATCTACACAGTGCAAAGATACTTCAAAGTATTCGAATCAGCAATTTTTTCGAAAGTTAAATGCTTCCATCAAAGATAAATGCAAAACTTCTGGTATAGTGTTGACTGATTTCATTCAAACCAGTTCTGGTATTGTATTGCATGCTATTACAAAGAACAGATTACCTTGTTGCCCTTATTGCGGGGAGCCTAGCCATAGCGTTCATGACTATAGATATCGTAAGTTACAATATACGGAGATACTCTCTCAGAACAGCAAGATTATCATTACCTGTCGCCGTATGAACTGCACGAACGATAAGTGTTCAAAGAAAACATTTATGGAACCTCTAAAGTTCGCCAGACCTTATGCCAGAAGTGTGGATGAGGTAGTCTTGCGTCTGAAAAAGGAGTCTTTAAAGCAACCATCAAGGCTTGCCAGCCAGACCCTTGCCAGCCAACATATAAAAGTGAGTTCATCCACCTGTCTGAGAACTGCAAGGTCTTTAGGCAAAGAGAATCCCATGGACATCGCGTGCAGTGGATATGTTGCCATAGATGATCTGGCATACCGAAAGGGGCATAAGTATATGTGCGCCATAGCAGACCACTATACACGAAGGGTGCTGGCTATGTTTGATACACGATATGGTCCTGAGATAGGTGAATGGTTTAAGATGCACCCCCAAATCAAGTTGGTTAGCAGGGATGGCAGTTGGGCATATGCTTCGATTATCAAAGAAGCCTTGCCTGATGCAGAGCAGGTCTCAGATCATTTTCATCTTGACAAAGGTCTTGGAGATCATATGGTTGAAGTTATACAGAAGATGATTTGTCAGAAGAAAAATACGCTGCCATATCCTTATCCTTCCCTGGACGAAGCCAGAAGTTATATCATGGAGGATCTTTATGAGATGGGAGAGATCAAGCACAGAAAGAGGGTTAGAAATTACTTTGCAGCACGACATATGCAGGAAGAAGGGATACCTTTGAAAGACATCGCTGAAAAGTTGAATGTAAAATCTCAGCAGGTATACAATTTGTTTAATACAAATATAAAGAAAATACTCAGCAATGATCAAATGAAAATACTCCGTCAAACTCCAGAACTGGCACGGATAATCAGCAGTGGTTCCATCGCACCAACAAGCATTGAAAAGAAGATGGATGGAAGACTCTGTTCCAAACTCATATGTAAGGCCACCAAAGGGCTAAGAGACAGATATAAGATACTTCGCCAGCAAGTCAGGATACATAACAAAGATCCCAAGAACAAGAAAGGAACAAAAGTAACTGCCAAAGCAATCAGAAAATATATAATGACAGGTATGACTACATCAGAAAAGCTGCTCAAACTTAAACAAACGCAGCCAAATATAGACAGCATTATACAAACCTGCATATCCTTCAGAAATATGGTTGCAGGAAAGGAGGATGCACCCGATATTGATACCTGGCTTAAATTGGCTTACAACTGTAATTGCCGCAAGCTCGCATCTTTTGCTGAATATATAACAAGAGATAAGGAAGCTATCAAGAATACATATCTTACAAACTACAGTAATGGAATTATGGAAGGAACCGTCAATAAAATCAAGGCAATTAAAAGATCGATGTTTAATAGAGCAAGTGTAGAATTATTAAGAGCCAAGGCTATATACGGAGGATATTACCCCCTAAATTGACGAAGAACCTTTTTTTGTGTGTTTAGTACCCGTTTCCTACATGTTTTGACTTAACAACATATTAATCAACACGTTAGACCATGTATAAGAACTCAATCTGACTTAATACAGAAAAGGTATACATCGTTTTAACAATTAAATGATGGAAAATCAAAAGAAAAAAAAGGAACATCGAAGTTACAGTCGTGACTTCAAGCTTCAAGCATTAAAAGACATGTATGAGCATGATTTGTCATATGGTTTTACTGCTCGCAAATATGGGATATTGGCAGCCCATTCTTTACATTTGTGGGAAAAAGAGTTTCCCTTAACCAATAAATCATTATCTTTGTCAACAGCAACAATACAAAAGGTAATGAGTATGCGTAAGAAAAAAGATGAAGCCAAAGCAGCTTTGGTTAAGACAAAAGAAGAGCAACTTGAGTATGAGATATCTTGCCTTCGTAAAGCTCTTGAGTATTCCGAACTTCGCAATGAAGCTCTTAATGAGTTATTAAAAATCGGCAAGGAAGATTACGGAATCGACTTATTAAAAAAAGCTGGCGCCAAACAGTAAATAGCCTTCGCACCAGACATTCTAATCTATCAATAGAATGTCTGAGTGGGCTGTTTGGTAAAACACGTGTAGGCTATTATTCAGTAAGCAAGGAGATGCTGGAAAAACGGAAATTGACAGAGACAACAACTATCAGTATAGTCAGAGAAGTACGCAATGAAGCTCCAGGCATAGGAGCATACAAACTCTTTATCATGCTTAAGGAGTTATATGCAGAAAAGATGGTTGGGCGAGATAAATTCTACGCTTTGTTGCATTTTCACCATCTTATGCTTAAACCCCAGCGTAAACGGCATACGACAAATTCAAATCACCATTATCACAAGTACAAGAATATGATCAAGAACTTTATACCGACTGCTCCCAATGAGTTATGGGTTGCTGATATTACTTATATAGAAACAAAAGACGGTGTGTGTTATCTACATCTTATCACTGATGCCTTTACACACGAGATAATCGGCTGGACATTGTCCGACACGCTTATGGCTACCAATACTATAGCAGCTTTGGAGCAGGCTATAAAGCAAGCTGGTAACTCTGATTTAAGTAAACTTATACATCATTCAGACCGAGGTTCACAATATTGTTGCAATGCTTATGTGGAACGACTTAATTCCATTTCTGCCACGATCAGCATGACAGAGGATTACAAACCTACTGACAATGCCATTGCCGAACGAGTGAATGGGATTATCAAACAGGAATGGCTGTATCGTATGGACAGACCTAAAAACTTAGAGGATGCAAGGAAAATTATAAGCTCCATTATTAATTTCTATAATAACAAAAGACCACACATGAGTAACTGTATGAAGACTCCGGCAGAGATGAGAATGCAATTTAGGTAGTTGCTCTTTGGAGGCTTCACGCCTCCAGCCGCAAGGCAAACCACCGTGGTGTTTTTCATGGGAATGTATTTGTGTATAGAGGAATTTTATTTAACTTTGTAAGAGAAATGTACATATTAAACTGATTTGTAATAAGATTTCAATATATCAATTGTTTCTGTAAAGGATTTCAGTATTCGTAAAGTATATCAGTAAGGGTTTAAAAAATATGTATAGTGTTTCAGAATGTATAACTACAAATGTGTATACCTATTCCAGTCATAGTCAATCTCCTACACTAAACGGAGTGATTAGGCCCTAATCACTCTGTTGTTCTACATGCTTTATTGAGTGATTAGGCCCATATCACTCAACGGCGTAAAGAAAAAGGTGATTTGATAATCATTGTGCTGATGGATTATTATGGTATAATAAACTATGTTCATATATCTGGCCAGTGTAGGATCGATGTAGGAAACATGTAGGACAAGGCACCCTTATACATAAGCAAACGCACTGTATGTCAACAACTTGTGCCGTTAGTGTATATAATGTAGGTAATTTTTCTTTTTTTCTGGGATTATTTTTTAAAATACCCATTTTCAGTGAAAAAGACTATAGCATATTCATAGTTATGCAAGTATTTTTTAAAAATATATGTGACTAATATAACAGACATCATAAAAGAAAAACTGAATATAAATATTTACTTAAAAAAACTCCGTAAATCATAATAATTGCATGATTTTGATAAGACATAAATTCTATACAGATATATATCAAACTTAATATTATTATATGTTTTGTTTTATGAACACAAGAAAGTAAAGTATTCTCTTATAAACAATAAACCATAATTGAGAGGAATAACAACGTCAGTCAGTATGTGCAATTTTACAACTATATTGCAAAAAAAACATTTTATTTACGTGAGTTATACGAAAAAAAAGTATATTTGCAATAAGAAATTTAAATAGCCCACTTAAAAACTTTAATTAAGGAGAGCATTAGTTTTATCTACGAAAATGAAAAAAATAATATTCTTTTTACTAATCTGCCATTTTTTTATTGGTAGCATAAATGCTCAAAACATATCTAAAGATTATTTTGATTACATAAAGAAGTATGGAATTTCACCAACAGAGTATTTGACCGACAAACTACGTTCGTATTCTGTTGTAGCTATAGGAGAAGATCATTGGATAAAAGATCTTCCTAATTTTCTATGCAACTTTTTAAATACAGTTTCTAAAGATTCCCTCACAAATATAAATATTTTAGCTCTAGAATTTGGAAACACAAGCGACCAAAAATTAGTTAATGAATTTTTAAAGGCTGATACATATAGAAAAGATTTGGTATACAAGATTTTAGAGCATGCACCAGACACTTATGGCAATCCATATTTAGAGTATGCAAAAATATTTCAAACTGTTTGGGAAACTAATCGCTTTAAATCTTCAAAAAGAAAAATCAAGATAATTCTTCTTGATCCTGAATATGTTCAAGCAAATATGGATGGAGAAAAGTTTGTCTATACTGGGTCTAGAGACGACAACATGTTCTCTATCATAAGAAACTACATCATGAACAAGCAACACGTTCTTTTCTATGGTGGTGCAGCACATACACAGGCACAAATAAGAGGAGTTAAATATAATGGAAGTTACTACAATTTCCCCAGCGCAGGATATTTATTAAAAAAGTGCTATCCTAAAAATGTCTTTATTATAAATTTATGGGGAGCATACATGGGAAATTATGGTTACGAGTCTGATACACAAAATAAATGGCTGCAAATTGATAACGGGACTATTGATAAAGCTTTTTATATGAATAATAATAAACCTACAGCTTTTGATATGGGCGGTCCATTTAATAACCTTACAGCTAAACAATACTATGCCAATCCACAAAGTCCCAATAACTGGGGGAATGATACGCAGTCTGACTCTCCATACAATACAAATATTCTTATGAAAGATTGGATAGATGGTATTATATTTGTCGGTCCTGTTTCTAAATTTACCGGACAAACTTTAATTAATATTTATGATGATAACTTTCTAATGAACATTGAAAAAAGATCTAAAGGTCAGTTTCATACTTCCAAGGATGTATTAGAATATCTTCGAAAAATTCATCCTATATTACAATAGGTTATTATGATACATGGCAACAGATATTTAAGCAGGATAACGTTTATACACGCACTATTCCCAAAGAATTATTTATAATATTTGGTTATAGATTTGAAAATATGTAACTTTGCCATGTCAAAATTAATAACAATGACTAGTAAAACTAAAAAAACAGTGTTGACAATCGTGGCATTGTTAACATTAATGCCATGTATGTCACAGGAAGAAGGACAAAAGAAATGGGGACTGCAAGTGGAATTTGGACAGACGACATTGCAAAATGACGATGAAGCAACACATGACTTTTATCCATCTGACGATCAAGGTAATACTTTCGCTATTACTGCCGACTATTATTTGAAGCCCAGACTTGCCTTGATTGGTGGAGTGTATTTTGAACAAAACGGAATACTTACTGATTATTCAAGCGGAATTGGTCTGGCAAAGGTAAATCAAATGGGTCTTCAAGCTGGAGCTAAATTTTATTTCTTTCCTAAGAAATGGATTTTCCAACCACATATCGGAGCAAGTATATATACTAACTTCGTGAACTGGGACAGAAAAGGCAATGGAGATTATCGACTTACAGAAGGATACCCTGACAATCATTTACATGTAGACTGGAACGTGAAATGCTCACCAATAAGTATTGTTCCTAGATTTGGATTTGACATTCGTCTTATTAGTACGCTTTCATTGACATGTGGTTGGGATCTACGCTTCCCATTAGGAGGCAGCACTGAATACAACGCCCACTTTACAGACGGGCCAATGGTTGGTCAAAAGACATTCGTAAAAGAATCATTACGCCAAGGTGTTTCTATAGGCATAAAGATGGATTTCCCTGCAAAAGCGATAACAAGTAAAACAACAAATAGCCTGCTTATGCTTCTAGGTAGCTGGATTTCATATAAAGCCGGCAGATATTAAGGATTATGTTTTTTTGTTACAAAGAATAAGGAAAATAGATACATACAGCAATAAAAAATAGCCTGACGAATTCGCCAGGCTATTTATATTTTAATCCATGTGGAATAACTCCTCCAGCGGTATGCTTACAGGAGAGTTATCCTTGTTGGTATCCATAATATCCGCCATCATATCCCACCACTTCTGTGTTATTGGGTCTACGTTGTCAGTGTCTTGACTGTTAGTTTCCTTTGAACACTCCTGATAGGCAAACAATAAATTAGTTTCCTTATCCCAGAAAATGCTGTAATTGCTCACACCAGAATCCTTAATCATTTGTTTCAGTTCCGGCCAAATAGCAGCATGTCTGCGTGCATATTCTTCTTCACAACCGGGTTTAAGATACATTTTAAATGCAAATCTCTTCATAGTTAAAATTATTATTAACGTGAGTTAGATAAATTATAAGTGTTAAAGTAATTGGCATAAATTGTTGTAACTTCAATGTGTTGAAAATTAATAGATTACAAACAACAAACGCTATAATCACTGAGCACAAAGTTACGGAAATATTTTGTATTCGCAGATGATTTCTGCAAGTTTTTTGATGTAATGATACTATAATATACGTAGACAAGCAATTAGCATTGTTCTAAATTCGGCGAACTCACGCTACTTAATTCGCTTATCAATGTTTCTTTGGTAATATATTAAAATGATATTGCAGACGAAGCATGATATAGCTAGGGATAGTATTGACATGTACCTCTGTACGGGCCTGAGCATTTACTGATATTCTGTTATTCGAAAGTTGATGTAGTATGTCGTAGGCTTCCATTGAAGCAGTGAAGGCTCCCTTGGCAAAGGAATGAGAGAGGCTAGCATTCCAAACAAGGTTGTTTTGATTCATGCTTGATACCTGATATCCACTTCTACTGAAAAGAGTAAGATCGGATGCAAAGGAAAACTTTACGAGTAAGGGCATCTGGAAGTTTAAGCCAACTTCATTGTCGTAACAGTTGAAAGAAGTAAAGTTACTTCGAGTGCCAGTAATATGCCGACCATAAAGTGTACCCTGCAATCCTACTTGAAAATCAGACTTACTGTAGGTTATCTTAAGCATTTGCTTGCTGGCAAAGGTGTTCACTTTGCTAAGTTTGTCAGTGAGACCGGAGGTAGATATATCAAAGTCTACGTTATGATTGTAAAGCAACTGTGACACTCCATAGAGCCGAAAGAGTCCTTTTTTATCGATATTCATGTTAGCACTAAAGCCCATATCCGTGTTCCAGTTACCGTTTACGCTGCCGGGACAGTATTCAAAGTGTCCTGTGGTGATATCGTATGCCTTCATGTATCCCACCATGCCGTGCGTAGCTTTCCAAGAGGCTGATGCTGTGAGGTCCAGACCATGCCAAGCCAGAGAATGTGTATAATCAGCATTCAGGTTATTTGTTACAATATTATGTAAATCGGTGTTGCGATAGATGGTCAGCAGAGGATCAAAGGTATTCACAGGACCATACATTAGCCCCATTTGGGGTGCTGAGGAAGAAAGCTGATAGTTGACAATAAGAGAGTTAACGCTATTCTGGAAAGCAAAATCCATATTTACCGATGACAGCCAACTGGTACGTCTGTATATATTGTAATCTTGTGGAGTAGTAATTCCTAGGCAATCGTGTTGTTGAGTCATATTCATCTGCATCCGACCAACAGTGAAGCCTTCGGCACCGTTATGGTTATAGATGAGTGCCAGTCCGGCGCCACTACTGTGAGTCATCACTCCACTTCGATAACTAGAAGGATGTAGAGTCTCATTCGAGAAAAATTCCGAACCTTTTTTGTTATAACTCTGATTATAACTTATAGATGGCATGAGTGCCCAGTTTTGCAAAAAGCTGATTTGATAATTCATAGCCCCGCTAAAACTATAATTCTGTCCAGGATTGTTGCCTGTGAGGTATTGTAAACTTTGGGTTCCTGTATTCAAGTAATCAGTGGTCCTGTGCGTATCATCGCGAAAGCGCTGTGTACCATACTTTCCATTCAGGTTGAATTCCATAATATCCCCCCAAGGAAGCTTGAAAGAATAGTTCATTCCAGAAGATATACTGAAAGTATGGTTTCTTTGCCATATACTCTTCGCTGACATATTGATACGCTCTTCGAGAGTATAACTAGAATCACGCATCATTTCGTCTGTATTCTTGCGCTGGTAATCGGTGTTTAAATTCCAAGTAAGGGCTTTTCCTAGTTCCATTTTGTTGGAGAAATTCCATCTCATGTTCTTTGTCGTCATATCGTCAAATGCTCTAGAAAACACGTCTCCAGCATCGACATACTGCTGCGTATAAGAATCCATCAAGCTATGGTTCTGTTGCTGGGAAAATTCCGAAGTCAGTTCATTCTTAAAACTTTCGTTCTTGTTTTTTGTCGTGATACTGACACCAACCTTCTTCACACTACTGACACCATCGCCCATATCATCGGGTGTCCACTCACCCTTATCACCAGGTTTTGGATTCTGATTCAGATTATTCATGTTACCATAGAGTGCTATACGCGTTAAGTCTCCATAACCGAGCAAAAAGGTTTGTCCAGTATAACGTTCGCGATTCCCACCTCCAAGCATCATATTAGCTAGATACCCACGATTGTAATAACGCTTTAGAACTACGTCCATGATGTATTCACGAGGCTCTACATCATGTCCAACCATGCGGCTGCGCTCTGTCTGCTTATTATACACCTTAATTTGATTAACTGTGAAATAAGGCAGATTATTGAGCATTACGCTGTTACTGCCACGAAAGAAGTCATCGCCATTGAGCGTTAAATTGTCTATCTTACGCCCATTGATTAATATATCACCATTGGAGCGAAGTTCAGCTCCAGGCAGTTGACGAACGAGAGCATCGAGCATACTTCCATCTGGTACTTTGAAAGCCCTCGCATTGTAGACCAATGTGTCACCTTTATGAACAAGTTTAACCATTGTGCCAGTAACCTTCACCTCTCCAAGTTCATGTGTGTAAGAATCCATACGTCGGTGCATGGTTATAATTGGAAATTCGAAACCAACATTACGTCCGATGAATCGAATATTCTTTTCCACATAGGCAAGATCATATCCATCAATCTCAGCTTTCATAATGTAACGACCTTTTTCAACAGGTTTATTAGCAAAAAAGTATCCAGCTGCGTCATATTTTGTTGCGAACTTGGCGGTCATTGTATCTACAACCGTGGAGTCACCTTTCATCAAGGTTATCTTAGCTGGAAGATCGGCACCAGTGAAGCCATCTTTCACCTGACCGTAAAAGTTTACCCTGCGTGTATTCTCTTTTTTTATATCTGCAGAAGCCCATATCATCAAAGGAAACAGGATGAGAATAAGTATAAAGAATGTTTTGCTTTTCATTATCTATTATGGCTATCTTGTCATAAATATCACCGTATTATGTACAGAGAGTTTATTTTTTATCGTATGCTTTCCCATCCATACCCAGTATATATTTGAGATGCTTTCTGTATAACATCACTAGTCCATCTAGGAAGGCAACATCAATGTACTCCTATTGCCTTGTACAGAGTTGATAACATAGATAGTCATAAATAATAACCCAAATAGTTTTACGTCTTTCATATTTTGTTTTTTTAGTGCCTCATTTTATTACAGTAGTTGGCTCCACTGTTTCCTATCCGAAGTTTGATACTTATTGTTAAGTATCTTGACGCAAAGATAGTAATTATTTAAGACATCTCTTTTTTATGTTTTAAAAAATAATTTAATTAAATATATATTGACTAATATTGATAATTCCAAATATATTTAACTAAACATTGGATTAGATCTCTACTCATAACAGCATCATAGTATCTAAAAACGCTTTAGGCAGAGATAACCAGAATCATGATTAAAATCATGATGAGCGTTACCTCTGCCTTCATCACAATGAAAGTATAATTAAATTTGAGTTTTTATTGCTTGTCTATGTATATTATCATAGCATCAAAAATACTCATAATTATCAAACTCACGTAGCAGGTTTATTTTATTTTCTTGCCGTTAATAACTACATTCTTCACAAATGTATTATCAATTAAGCTTTTTGAAAATTCATTAGCCTCATCTGTAACATTTACATTTACAAAAGAGAATGACAACAGATGATACTTGTCACTTGTACCAATATCAAAGAAGTTATGGCAATTGGCTTTTACGTTGCGAATAGTGATATTATTACATTCCGACAACGGCATATCATCACGCTTCTGTGGATTGAAGAATTGAGACCAAGGACGAACAACAATATAACTGCCTACATTTCCACTCACGTTATCTACTGTTACATATTCATAATGCTGCGGAGTATCAGGACGCATTTTAAGCCACAACACACGATTGGCATTATCAGCAATGCAGTTGCGCAAGATGATATTACGATCGTTCACACTTTCAGAACCAAGTGTAAGACAACCATGAACAGTTCCGTAACGGCAATTTTGTATTAAAATACGCTCACAAGGTCCATTAGTAGAATCCTTATCAGCGAAAGTACCCTTTCCACCTTTCAACACAACAGCATCATCATTAACGTTCATATAGCATCCGTTTACAATTAGATCTGTACATGCATCTATATCTATCGCATCGCTGCTAGGAGCTTTCACTCCAGTTGTTGGCGCAAATATATAACAATTTAAGTAGCGTACGTGACTGCTTTTATAAACATGATTTGTCCAAAATGGACTGTTTATCAATCTCACATCCTGAACGGTTACATTCTTGCAGTTAGAGATATATGTGAGTCGTGGACGCTGTGCATCCTTATTCGTACATTGACGGTTCCATTCACGTCTGATCCAGAATTCACGCCAATAGTTATATCCATTTCCATTTATTGTTCCGTGTCCAGTTATTGTAAATCCATCAACACCGTCAGCATTTACCAACGCAGCAAAATATCTACAAGTCTCGCCTTCAATACGAGTATTAACGATACTAAAATCGGCTATGCGGTCAGAACCTTTCAAGACACCGTTTACATGAAGATGCGTATTTGGTTTAAAAAAAAGCGAACCGCTAAGAAACGTACCCTGTGGTATTACGATAACTCCTCCACCATTAGAGGCAGCTAGATCTATTACCTTCTGTATTGCTTCTGTCTGAACAACATTACTATCATTAGCAACTCCGTAATCAGTAATAACATACTGTTTGCCAAGTTTGGCTACATCAACATGAGTAGTGTCATCAAACCATTTATCCATTTGCGAACCATCAGGCCATTTGTCAGCCATCGCATTTCCGGCAAGCATACCTAAAACAACCACAAGCACAGTCTTTCTTATACTCTTTACTACATTCATTGATTTATATTTGTTTGTTCGATTAATAATACTTTTGCAAATATACATAAATTTATTTATACTATTTTATTGACTGCAGAAAATCAACTTCCACGATTCTCAGTTTTACATCGTCTTTCTTTGATGAAGCGAAGTCAAGTTCATTTGTCTTTCCTCCAGCAAGTTCCTTAATCTCTCCATATTGAGAACTGTCTATAGCAGAGCCAAGCATTTTAATCGTTATATTACTGCTTTTCTGAGGACGTGGAATGTTTATATGTACATATCCCAGTGTAGCGTATGTACTGCCTTGCCATACCTTTTTATTACCTTCGTATACAGCCAGTGGATAGCACTTGCTGCGCCAACCAGTAAGTTTTATTGTTATTTCATCAATAGCAACTTTATTAGCAAAGTTATAGGTGACCCAAGCATTCTCACTCTTCCCGTCACTGCTCCATTCAGAAAGTTCGTTATCATCAAAACTCTTTTTCACGCTGTCGGAATTACTTCCAGCATTGGCTGAGACGATATCTATTTCCTTCTTCAAATCTTTATACGAAGGAGTCTGCGGAGTTTCACCACGATCAAGATGTCCACTTAACATCAATGAAGGTACGTATTTACTCAAACCATTCATATTGTCAACCGGAAGAGTTTTCAAAGTATCGCTTACCATAGGCAATCCATTTGCTCCAACACATAAATAAATGTTACCCGCATTGACAGTACTGCGTACAAGTACACGTTCCACGCCACATTCAACAGGTAGATTTATCTGATGTATATAGTTACCATCCTTTGTAGAAGCTGCAATACCACCAATCCATTCACCTTCACCATATTGATTCCAATGAATCATTCTATTGTCAAGTGGGCAACGTCTGCCAACACTATCCACAACCTCAACCTGTATAAGAGCCATATCAGCACCATCAGCTTTGAAGCCCAATGGATTCTGCATCTTCGTAAGTTTCAGATGATGCGCCTTTCCTGCTGTTTCAACAGAGTATCTTGATAATTCATGTCCATTAGAATCATAGCTTATAGCCTCAAGTTTTCCTGGTTCATAAGCTACCTTATCAAAGGTAAACAGATAGCGATAACTATTTGTTCCTGTTGCTATTTTTCTGCCATTCAAAATCAAGTCAACCTTTGCGCCATTGCTGACAACATAAATAGGTTTAACAGTACCAGCATTATAATTCCAATGTCCAACAATATAAGTATGGTCTTTTTCAGGATTAACCCATCCGTCCCACATCACTTGCATTGCATAAAATGCATCTTTAGGTATACGCATCGCATCAGTGACACCACTTGTGCGGAAGTTTGCCTCTCCACGCCAATGAGTATTGGTATCAGAGAATACAATCTTCGCTCCACCTGCATTTACACGACTACCAGTTCCTGGGCGTTCAAGATAATAATCATACCAAGACTTCACCTGTCCTACGGCAAACATATCCATATTGTGATTATAGTCAGGAGCTGGAGAGTTGCGATAAAGCGGACCATCGCCCTCCTTGTGATAAGGATAGCTGTATTCATCCCAATACTTGCGCAAGCCCTCGTCACGATAATATTCCATCATCCACATAGGATGCTTGCGACTCTTGTTTACATATAGCATTTCACCGCCATACTCAGCCTCATCAATATCCAGCATTTCACGGCTACCCATAGCACGACCACCATAAGGATCATACTCGTCACGAATAGCTTTCAGCTCTATCATGTGTTCACGACTTATGCTTTCATTACCTCCTTCATAAAAAAGGATGCTTGGGTTATTACGATTATATATGATAGCGTCGCGCATGAGCATGCTGCGCTGTTCCCATCTTCTGCCAGTAACATCATGTTCTGCGTCTCCGGCAGGCATAGACTCAATCAATCCTACACGGTCACAACTTTCAATATCCTGTTTCCAAGGTGTTACATGCATCCATCTTACAAGATTTCCACCACTCTCTACTTGCAGTTTATTGCTATAATCGCTAAGCCATGCAGGCACACTCATTCCTATTCCAGGCCATTCATTACTAGTGCGCTGAGCATAACCATGCATTGATATCACACGATCGTTAAGCCATATTTTTCCCTCGGCAAAACGTGTCTTGCGAAATCCAGTGCGTGTTACCACATCATCAATCTTGCTTCCGTCGTCCGACTTCAACAGACTATTTACAGTGTAAAGATAACCATATCCCCAACTCCAGAAATGAGCATTGCTGATATTTCCACTAACCTTCACGATGCGAGTTTCTCCAGGTTGCAAAGTATAGCGTTCACCTTCGAAATTTCCCACTTGGTTTCCTTCACGGTCAAGCACATTTGCTAAGAAACGAAACGAGCGTGGAACATTATCGTCATTGCGAACCTGACTTTCTACATTCACTTTCACCTTATGTCCCGCAATATCGTAATCAGAACCATATATGTAAGTGCCGATAGTATTCAGATTACTGTATAAAGGCAGTGTCTGATAAAGTAAGTCCGAAGAATAAAGAAATACATTCTTAGGTATACCGCCATAATTGGCATTGAAATTCTTATCATTCCATTGGTAGCGTTGATTTGTTGCACGTTCACGATAGTTCCAACTGTTGTCTACACGAACTGCAATAACATTATCACCCGACTTTACATAAGGAGAAAGATCAAAGCCAAAAGCCATTACACCATTCTCAGATATGCCCAATTTATGACCATTAAGATAAACATCGGCAGCCCATTTCACACCTTCAAATTCAATAAAGAACTTGCGACGGCTTATGTTATCAAGATTAAAATGCTTGCGATACCATACCACAGAATCAGAAAGATCATGACATGCCAAGCGAAATGCCTCGTCTTCATTCCAAGCACGAGGAAGAGATACAGATGCCCAACGGCTGTCATCAGCTCCAACAAGTTCAGAGCCTTTAGCATCCCCTAACTTTAACAGCCAACCTTCATTGAAATTAAACTTCTCACGAGCAGACAAGACATCGCAGCATGAGATAATTATCACAGTTAACGTTAATACCCGGTTTAAAAAAGGTTTCATCAGTAATTTGTTATTTGATTGTTAAGTGCAAAGTAAACAATATTAATTGGTTTATGAAATGCAATATAATTCAATTATCGGTATTTTTGTACAGTTTCCGTTTTTTTTTAGTATTTTTGTACCCAACTACAATACTAGACAATAAAACATTATGATAGCAAGACTATTAGCTAGTTTAACATTCTTATGCCTACCTGGACTATTAACAAATGCGAATGCTGAGAATACCGAAAACAGATACAAAGCAAAGAGTATCTCCACGACAAACGGATTGCCTGGCAATACAATAAAGGCGATGCTGCAAGACCCTTATGGATTCATCTGGGTTGGTGGAACAAGCGGACTGACAAGATATGACGGTTATAGATTCGTAAACTTCAACGGATTTGGCAAAAACGGATATAAAAGTCTTACACAGCACATAGGACAATTATATATTGACAAAAAGAACAACCTGCTATGGGTTGGAACTTCTACATATACGCATGCTTGTTTTGACTTGAAACAAAACAAGTTTGTTGACTATACTGGTATTGGAGATACAGAACGTCCATATCGTAAGATAAGACATTATGGAAGTGACACATGGATGTTTAATAACACTTCCGGAATAAGACACATTACATGCTATAATGGAAAATTTTCTGTAACAGACTACTCTGCAGAAAATCATGAAATTAATAGCGACGACATTAGAGAACTTTGCGAAGACAACAAGCATGCAATATGGGCTGCATCAACTAAGGGTATGGTTAACATCACACCTAATGGACAAGCACGAACATTAGAAGGTAATATTGAGTTTTTAGGATGCACCACATATAAAGATAAGATATTAGCGTTTTCGAAAAAAAACCAAACTGCCTACATATTCAACTCTAACGGTAAACTTATCAACAAATGCGTATTGGCTTCCGTAATGGGGCGAATAGGAGCTATCAAAGGTTCTATTGTATGGCATGGGAAATGGATTATGTTCACCAATGATGCAACCTACTCTCTTGACATAAACGCAGGAATGTTTGAGAAAGATAGTAATCTGCAAGTACCTGCCGGAGCACAACAGGGATATATTGACGGCTATCAATTTGTAGGAAACAAGAGCGGTAACCTCTGGATTTTCCCACCAAAGGGAGATTTCAGAATATTGAGGATGATACCAAACCTTCAAACTACTAACGAGAAAAACGGTATCTTCAAAATTGTCAGAGCTAAAAGCGGTTTATTCTATATCGCCACATACGGTGGAGGATTATTCACCTATAACTATGCCACAGGCGAAATGCAGCGTTTCACTGCTGAAGACAAAAACCCGATAATACATTCCAATTTCCTTTTGGACATTATGATCGACAATACCGACTGCATCTGGATTAGTGCGGAAAATGCCGGATTGAGCAGAATAACTCCTGCTGACAATAATGCTGCCTATTACATGATTGACTATAAGCAAAAAGGTGACTGGACAAACTACATGAAAAATATTTTCATGGGAAAGGGCGGAAATGTAATCGTCTCTACCATGTGTAATAATCTATACACCTTTAATGAAAAGACAAAGACTTTCTCTTTCAAGCATAAGATGAAAGCCGGCATATACGATTATCTGATTGATTCTAAGGGTAACGAATGGCTTGCCACACGTGGTGACGGCATTTATCTGAACGGAAAGAAAATGATTTTGCGAGCAGATGGTGAACATGTTGATGCAAATGATTTCTTTAGTGTAGAAGAAGACAAATATGGCAGAATATGGATTGGCAGTTGGGGATATGGTATTTATATGACAAGATATAGTAATACCGGAATTCTTAATGCAAAAAACTTACTCACTGGAGAATTCAATGAGAACCGAATCCACGACATGAAAATTACGCCTCAGGGCAAAATGTATATAGCTACATTCAACGGACTGTATTATGCAAATATCAACAAGCGAAACATCAGCAATAATGACTTTTATGCATACAACGTTATAAACGGCAAATTCCCCGTTGATGAGGTTAACTGTATTCTACCAGACCGCAACAATGTTGTTTGGGCTGGAACTGTAGGTGGTGGCTTAGTGAGATGCGACTTTTCAAAAGGACCACACAGGATGACATTCAGGATGATTTCTAAGACGGAAGGACTGTCAAACAACAACGTACGTTCATTAGTAAAAGACCGTTTCGGCTATATCTGGGCAGGAACAGATGAAGGATTATCAAGAGTAGATACAAGAGACAACTACGTGAGGAAGTATATTCTGACCAACAACGTACAAAGCAACAGCTGTGCCGATAACAGTGCAATGGTGCTAAGTAATGGTAATATTGCTTTCGGAACCTGTTACGGATTGGTTGTTCTGAATCCTGCAAATGAAAGACATGTCAAAGATAATGAATCTGCATCCAAGGTGTATATAAGTGACATTCATGTAAACGGTAATTCTATCTACGACGGACTAGACTCGGCTAATGACTTGAACTCGAAGCTTGACGATACAGGTTGCATGACACTTGAACATACACAGAACTCACTCACATTATATTTTTCAAACTTTGCCTATCAGGATATAGAATCGCAGTTATACCAATACTATCTTGAAGGATTGGATAAGACTTGGAGACGTGCCACAAGTGATTCGCATGTGGAATACTCTAATCTTTCACCAGGTAAATATGTATTCCATATAAAGGCATTGGCTAAAAATGTATGGGGTAGCGAAACACAACTTGTTATCGTCATTAACCAACCTTGGTATAACACGTGGTTAGCTTGGATCATCTATCTGTCAATAATATTCATAGCAGGATATGCTTTCTATAGAAATGCTAAAGAAAGACTAAAACTTAGTCAACAGATGCGAGTTGAGAAGGAACTGGCTGATTTCAGAATTAACTTCTTCACCCACATAACTCATGAGTTCCGCACTCCTTTGGCTATCATACAGAATGCCATTGATAAATTAGCACAACCCGGCGTGCCTACAAGAAGTAATATCCAGACTGCGAAACGAGGCACTCATAGGCTGTTGAGATTGGTAAATCAATTCATGGAATTCAGAAAAATTGATACCGGAAACGTAAAACTTAATGTCGAAAAAGATGATATCATTGCTTTCATACATGAGATATACCAAGATTTATGGAGCGTAGCAAACCAGAAGGATATAAGTTACAGTTTCCTTCCTTTCAAAAAAAGCTATGAAATGCTCTTTGACCATCAGATAGTTGAGACGATGGTTTATAATCTGCTTTCAAATGCCGTGAAATATACAGCAGAAAACGGAAATGTCCAAGTACGTGTAAGGCACGATGAAGAAAATGACAAACTATTTATTGAGGTTGAAGACAACGGTGTGGGCATAAGTCCAGAACAGCAAGCAACACTATTCGAACCATTTATGCACGGATATGTATCAAAAGGCGGAATGGGCATCGGACTATATACAGCCCACATGATGGCACAACAGCATTATGGAGATCTTACATATAAGTCAACTTCACCGAAAGGCGGTTCTCTGTTTACAATAACTCTTCCTACAGACGAAGACATTTTCCAGCCAGAAGACTATTGCGCAGACACTGCGATAAACACTGACGACAAAGACAACGAGCGAAGCGCTCAGTTAATAAAGGAAATGGCTCCAGAAGCTCTGAACAATCAAAAGATTGTGATTATAGAGGATGATCCCGACATGATGGAACAGATAAAGGGAGAAGTCGGTATTTATTTCAACGCCATTGGCTTCTGTAACGGAAAAGCTGGATACGAAGGTGCCATAAAAGAACATCCAGACCTTATATTATGCGACATCATGTTGCCAGACATGAACGGATACGAAATTGTAAAGAAACTCAAGGAGCACAATGAATTCAAGCATACACCAGTGATAATGCTTACAGCCCTTGACGATGAAAATCATCAGATAAAAGGATATCAAGCCGGAGCTGACGACTATATGATAAAACCTTGCAATTTCAATCTTCTTATCGCACGTATGATTCAACTAATAAAGTGGAATACAGCAAGTGGCGAAGTAGAAAGTACGCCTGCCGAAAACAATACTGTTGTAGCCGACACACCTATACTAACCAATAAGGCTGATAAGATTTTCCGTCAACAGGTGGCTTCAATCATCAGTCAACATATCGGTGATGCAGATTTCAACGTCGACAGACTTGCACAGATAATGTGCATGGGACGAACTAAGTTCTATGGAAAGATGAAAGAAGTATATGGCGTGTCGCCAAACAGATATCTAATTAACGAGCGTATGGAATATGCCGCAAAGCTTATTCTTGAAGGAAAGTACACGATATCAGAAATCAGTTATAAGGTCGGCATTCTCGATTCTTCCTATTTCAACAAATGCTTCAAGGCTAGATACGGCATCGTACCAAGCAAATATCAAGGATAGAAATTACTTTCCATTGATATGACTTTGCAAGGCTGAAGGTTCCAATATCTTCACCTTGCTTTCGTCAAGTTTTGTCTTGTCAAGATTAAACACTTTTATAAAGAAATCATAATTGGCTTGACGCTTGTTGATTCCAAAATCGTGTCGTTCATTTGGCAGATGCACATTTGTCAATTTATCTTCAGCACCATAAAAGCCATATATACGTTTCAGGAACGGGAACTCCAATTCTGGCACGCTTGATGTCCAGTCGCCACCGTCACTGACAATGAGCAAAGGACGTGGGGCAAAGAATGATATCAGTTCAGGATTGCATGTACCACCGCCTGCCAATTGGATAGGTTTGCCGCTTTCGCAAGGACATCCTCCGTCGAAATGACTAGCTAGATTAACCGTAGGGGCAGCAGCCGTAATGCGATTATCAAGAACTGTAAGCAGAATTGTATGAGTACCTCCACCGCTACCACCGTTTACACCGATACGTTTTTTGTCTACATCTTTTCTGTTATTCCACATATAATCAAGCAATACTTCCGCATTCAAAGCCTGTATCACATGGGCACGATCTGTCTGGTGACTATCTTTGCCATATTCCATTTCACTTTCTCCCCATCCATATAAGTCAAAGTCAACACATATTGCGCCCATTCTGGCAAGAGTGCCAAGGCGTTGCTGTTCATCTTTGCGATAACGCCCACCGTTAAAATGTCCGTCTGGGCAGATGATAAGTGGATGTTTTCCCTTTGTAGCCGGACTATATATACTTCCAAACAGATGTTCGCCTGGCAAAGTTTCTATACAGATGTTCTGTACTGTATATCCATCATTCTTTATGATCTTACCGAGTATAGCCTTATGGTGCACAAGACTGTCTTTGTATTTATCTATCTCCAGTAGTTTTCTTACCTCACGTCTCACACTGTCACGACGCATTTCAAACTGTTCTCGATTTGAATACATACCACTGAGATACTTCAACATCAGTTCACCCTCCTGTACATGACGGCGCGGATATTCATAAGGTTTTATCTTATATATATTATCCGACTGCTTCCAATAATTGAAATCAAACTGAGCGAGAATATTTCTCAACGACTCTTCCAATGAATAAGCACGCACTCTGAAATCGGCATAAGTCAATTTCAAACCTGTTGTGTCTACATTATACTTAAACTTAACCTTAAAGCGTTTTTCCAAACCGTTCATTACGGTGCTTAATGGTTTCTCATATTTTGTAGAATATGTCTGTGCCTGAATTGGAGATTGATGTATAAACATCAAAAGTGCCAATGCCAATATTGATTTAATATTTTGCATGATCAGTTTGTTTTATATATTAGAGTTACTTCAATATATCCTTAACGATTATTCTTCCGAGTTTATTGCTATTAGCGACCTTCTTTCCGTCAACGAATATCGTCATGCCTCGTCCGATATGGTATCTACCGCCATTCTCATCCCATACAATACATACGTTATGACTATGATAAAGGATGTTATCGAGGCAGAACCACTTCCATTTTCCGTTTGGTAACAATGGATTTATTTCAAGGGTATTGTCCTGACGTGGGCGAAGACCACACAATCCTGTGATGACGAGATCAGCAAAAGTACTGTGGTTATAATATCTGCTTCGTTCCTGATCGCCTTTCAACCAATATCCAGTTGTCTCATCAAGATATTCACCGATATATGGTTTACCACGATAGTTTTGACTCTGCACATATTTCTCAAGTTCCGTGAAATATGCTTTGTGCCACGAATTATCATTATCACCATCTTTATTTATGATAGGTAGATGAGAGTAATCATTCAGAAGATTAGCCATTGAAGTAAGCGTCTGACTAGTGGCAAAAGGCCATACGGCACCATCCCATTCACATTTACCGACTCCATGACTGCGGAATCCTGGATGACGGCGCTCTGCAGTAGTCAACCCAAATGGAGCGGAAAATCCTTTCTCGTCTGTCACCTGAAGCCATGCCTGAGAAAAGTCGCTATTGTCTGTCGGCAGATTGAAATACCATGGCAGAAAACCGATTTCCTCACGAACAGCAGCAAACTTATTATTTGGATATTTCACTTCAAAGAACTTTGCACTGTCATTCCACAACTTAGTTTCTACAAGACTTTTGATCGTATCTGCCTTGAGATTGTATAGTGTAGCAACATCATTCTTTCCTGCAAGACGTGCTATATTAGCAATAGCACAATCGTTCCCATACATATAGCTATTAATGCTAGGACGGGCATTCTTCTCTTTTCGTCCTCCACTTATCGTTTCTTCCATCGCGTCTCTCACGTCATACTGCCAATATAGAGACGGTTTGTTTTCATTTATCCAACGATGATTATCCCACAGCTTATTTTCCCAGACCAAATCATTCAGCAACGCTGTTGCATTGTCCTTGCGATGGTCTACGAGATAGCGATTCCATATACTTGACGCAATCCATGAACTATAGAAATTAATCTTCTTCATCGGTTTTCCGTCATTGCCTCGAAACCATGTATTGATTATCTGGTCAAGATATATTGGATTGCGCAACCATCTACTCTCATTAATATGATGCCCTACAGCAGACGCAATCAAGTTATACTTATCAGCATAATTGCGTTTTACTAGAAATTCTGTCATCGCATATCCTTCAGGAGTTTTCTCAATATGCTTGCGAAGTGTCCACCAACGATAATACCATGTCTGCTCAAAGCCTTTATGCGGACAGTCAAACAATGGGATGTTACTTTGCATCCACTGCCATGCACTGTCGTTAGGAATAGCCTGAACGATATTCTCGTCTTCCATATTATTGAAGTAATCAACATAATGGCGATAATCAGATGGTTTTAATACAGCTGCCCCAGCATTTGCATCCTCACTTTCAGTCTTGAAATTTGCTATACGATATTCAGCAAGAGAATCTGTGCCGCCAGCATTATCAAGTATTCCATTCCAGTCGGCAGGAGAATCAACGTCGGGACTTGTACGCTGAATACCTGTTCGTATCATTATCCGCTCTATTTTATGCACTGGAGCATAGAACATACTCTTTCCTGCATTTTTTCCGTCAACAAAGAATTCAGCCATGCGGTGATCTACACTAAGATGTACCTTAATATGATATACCTGATTTGGAACATAATCACATAGTTTGCCATATCGTGCCCCACTCTTCGCACGCATAATGCCTTCTTTGGTAAGTTCTATACGAGATGCTGCTATTCCTTTATCATCAAGAAATTCTATCTGTAATATTCCATTATGATTTTGCATTGCCTGCAAATCAAAGTCAACAGTCAACTCGCGTGTTGCAGGAATCTTGCGCTCTACACGTGCATAGTCGAAAGGATCTTCGTCTTTCAATGTAAGCCATTTGTCACTTATTCCAACTGGAGCCATTAAAGGAGAATATATATTCCACATGGTAAGCTGTGATAATGAAGAATAACGAGAGAAGTCATCGTCTGCCTGACTATGTGAATCCGTCTGTACAGGTACAGGTATGCGCGCCACCCAAATATCTTCCTTATTCATTGAGTAGCTTACCCACATATTGCCGTCTTGCGGTTTTCCATTACCTTCAAGTATTCCCCTCACATATTGTGGTCCAAAACTTTTATAGTTACCCCCATATCTCATTGGAGGAACTTCTCCACATACAAGATTGAGAGTGGTATAATTAAGTCCGTCTGCCGACAACGATATGCCAAGTGGCCATCTGTATTCAGAAGGATTATATACAGTGGCGTAACTGCCGTCTGACAATCGCTGTCCCCAAATCTTAGCATTACTATTTACAAACCCTGCCGCGCGTTCCACGGGTTGACTCCAGGTATTTCCACCATCAGCGGATATTGATGTAAGAGCATGTTTCCACAATGCCACGATACGACCATCTGGCAACGTGTAGTCATTATAAGCCTTATAAGGTTTGTCTAGCGGAATCAGCTTGTCATTTCTGTCAGCCTCTTCCACCCATTGCATACGATAACGAGGGTTAGCAAGAATCTCTTTTGCAGCCTTTACAAGGTGTCTGTCAGCATGAGTGAAATATGGATAATCTGTATTCGACTCATTAAATGAGTGATTATAATATATAAAGTAGATCTTTCCGAAACTACCGTCAGTCTTCACTTCTCTTATCACGCGTCCGATGCCGTTACCATCGTTTGGATCATCCTTCGGATCTAGTGCAACTCCATAATTTCCTAAAGCATACAGACGGTTTTCACTGCTTATATACCAACCCACACGTTGATGCATTACGGCAATCAGATTATGGGCTTTTATGTTATTACCAACTTTAGTATATCCTTCAGGCACACGATACTCTGGAAATACCGCAACGGGTGAAGTCCAGTGGTATCCGTCTAGTGACGTTTGCAGATTGGTATGCGAAGGTGGGATATGCTCATCCGAAGGATCAGAAAGATAGTGTACATAAAACTTACCTTTCCAATAAGCAATCATCGGCTGATGATTATATGTCCACCCATTTCCGTTCTGTAAAGAAGGGTGTTCACGATTGGCACGAAGAATTTGTATATTGTGCACTCCAACAACAGGCGAGAGTCCTCCGTCATGACGGTTTGGATCACTTAGTTGACTTCCTGAGTAATGTACTAGCTGTGCATTCATTGGCGAAGCTAGCATGCAAAATGCTATTGTAGCGAAAAACAGTTTCTTCATTTTATCAATTTATTTACCAAATGCTTTGGAACTTTGAAAATTGTACCGTGCTTATGCAGACTAGGTACGCTTATTTCAGATGTAATATCTGTAAAGTGAATGAAATCTCGTGTCTTCATTGCACCAAAGTCATGCTTCTGGTAACGGTCATAATATATAATATAGTCTTTGCCCAACTTAACAGTAGTAGGACCTTCAACAAAGTTCTCTGTAAATGTCTCTGCTGGTTTTGTCCAAGGACCATGAGCATCATGAGCAAAAGAAATACGGAGATTGCGATTTTGGCGCGTGTTATCTTTTACCACCATTACATAATCGTCTTTACCACGCTTTAATATGGTGGCATCGATAGCACTGAAATGGGTATCAACAAGCAACTTTGTAGGAGAGAATGTCACAAAGTCCTTTGTTGTAGTATAGTAAAGTCTATGATTATTGTTCTCTTCTTCCTGTCCCTTATCAAATTTATATGGAACACAAGAAGCCCACACGATCATCATTTCTTTACGCGCATCATCATAAAAAAGTTCGGGTGCCCATACATTAACAGTTGTCGTATCTGGCATAACCTCTATGAATTTTTCTTTGCTCCAATGCACGAGGTCACGAGAAGATGCATATCCAAAACCACGGTCGCCACGCCAACTACTTGTCCAAACCATGTGAAAAACGCCATCAGGTGTTGACTGTATCGAAGGATCTCTCATCACGTGCTGCTTTCCAACTTTCGGAGAAAGCCACGTTCCATGTATAGAGTCCCAATGAATGCCATCACGACTCCAAAGATAGCGCAATCCGTCTGTAGCAGGTTCATGGAAACTGCTATACATATATACGTCACTACTGCATGATACTAAAAAAGTTGTAATTATCAGGAATATTATATTGAAAGCTCTTTTCATCATTACGGATGTATAGGGTCGTTTTTCTATTAAAGACGATATTATCCTAGTTTTGTAATCACAAAAAGCAAAACGTGATTTTGCATTTTGTAAACGAATTGTAAAGATTACGATTCAGACTCTTAATAGAATGTTTACAAATTCTTAACGTGTAAACCATAACTTTGCACCTGAAATTAAAAACAAGATAAACATGAAGCATGTATACAAGGTACTAACGGTTATTTTATTTTACACATCATTATGCAACGGAATGTTTGCCGAGCAAGGTGCTGACTATAAAACCAACGGAACTGTAAAAGGTAGAATAACAGACTCGTCAAAACAAACATTGCCAGGAGCAACAGTTATTGTTGAAAGTATTCATACTGGTGTGACCAGTGATGCAAATGGATATTACACTTTGTCTAATCTAAGACCAGGAATTTATGATGTAAAGGTATCTTATGTTGGATACACTCCAAAGGTAATAAAGATAAAAGTAATTAATGGTAAAACTTTAGAAGAGAATATTACTCTCGATGAAGGTGCAACCTTGCATGAGGTAAACATAACAGGCGCATTTTCAGGACAAAGACGTGCATTACAACAACAAAAGAGTAAAATGGGAATTGTAAATGTCGTTTCAGCAGATCAAGTAGGTAAGTTTCCTGATTCAAATATCGGTGATGCTCTGAAAAGAATTAGTGGTGTTAATGTCCAATATGACCAAGGTGAGGCGAGGTATGGTCAGGTTCGTGGAACTTCTGCCGATTATACGTCGGTAACTATTGATGGAGACAGGCTGCCTTCTGCTAGCGGAGACACACGTAACATTCAATTAGATTTGATTCCTGCAGATATGATACAAACCATAGAACTTAACAAGGTTGTTACTTCGGATATGGATGGTGATGCAATTGGCGGAGAGATTAACCTTATTACAAAGAGTACTCCTAGCCATAGAGTACTTAATGCCACTGTAGGTAGTGGATATAACTGGATTAGCAACAAGCCCCAACTTAACCTTGGACTTACCTATGGTAACAGATTTTTTAATAACAAACTAGGCATAATGCTTGCAGCTTCATATCAGTATGCGCCTGGTGGTTCTGACAACACAGAATTCACTTATGTAAACGACGGAAAAGATAATATTATACTGAATAAAGCAGAAGTAAGACAATACTATGTCACCCGAGAACGTCAAAGCTATTCAGCAGCTTTTGACTATAAATTCAATCCTGCTAATAAAATATGGTTTAAAGCTATATACAACAAGAGAAATGACTGGGAAAATCGTTATAGAATAACATACAAAAAATTAGATAGTAGCGACAAAAAGCAGTCAGTAGTTCTTCAAACTAAAGGTGGAGATAACGGTGATGATAAGAATGCCAGATTAGAACGACAGCAAACATACGATTTCAATCTAGGAGGAGAACATGAATTAAATGCTTTAGCAGTTAATTGGGGAGTATCTTATTCCAGAGCTTCAGAAGATAAGCCTAATGAAAGATATTTCGGTATTTCACTGAAATCACCTTTCAGTAGTTCTTTTCAAGATGTATCAGGACGCCAACCTTATTCAAACATTCAAATTCCAGATATCGAAGGCAATAATTGGACTATTGACGAACTTACTAATTCAAACAGACATATTTATGAGAATGAATGGAAAGGTAAATTGGATTTTACTTTGCCAATCGGTAATGGAGGTGAATACGGTAAATTGAAATTCGGTGGAAAATTTGCATCAAAAGTAAAAGACCGAGATACAAAAAATTATGAATATAAAGATGTGATTGGTGATGAATGGAAAAATCATCTTACTTCTGAAATCAGGAATGGTTTTATGTCTGGCGACCAATATCCTATTGGTACCGATTTTGTAAGTAAAAAATATCTTGGAAGCATTGACTTTAACAAACTTACAGGAACTGAAGTATTAGAAGATGCAGCAGGAAATTATCATGCTAATGAGAATATTAAAAGTGGATATATTAGATACGATAGACAATTGAGTAAAAAATCAGATTTGATTATTGGATTTCGTGTTGAAAATACAAACTTGAAATATAGTGGTTTTAATCTAATTGCCGACAATGATGGAAATCAAAGTATAACAGCTACAGGATCTTTAAAAAATCATTATACAAATTTACTACCAAGTGTATTGTATAAGTATAATATTGACGATAACTGCAAACTGAGAGCTTCATTCACAAAGACTCTTGCAAGACCCAAATACACAGATCTAATACCTAATGTTAATTATAATGTTCAAGATGCAACCGCTGAAATAGGAAATGAGAAATTGCGTCCCACTACTTGCAACAATTTTGATCTCAGCAGCGAATACTATTTCAAGAGTGTAGGACTTGTAAGTATTGGCTTATTTTATAAGGACCTACATAATGTAATCGTTACGGAGAAATGGGTTGGTTCCGCAAAAGAGCTACCATCAAACATTGGAAATAATGATTATGTTATCGAGAAACCAAATAACGCATACGATGGAGGAATTTTCGGAACTGAATTGGCTTATGAAAGAGACTTTGGTTTTATAACTCCAGCTTTAAAATGCATTGGTTTCTATGGTACATATACTTATACGCATAGTACCACTCGAAATTATAATTTTGAACATCGTGTGGTAGCAAATGGTGAGAAAATTAAGATGCAAGGAACTCCAGAACATACAGCTAATGCATCTATTTATTTTGAAAAGAGTGGCGTTAATATTAGATTATCTTATAATACAGCCTCTAGCTTTATTGACGAAATGGGTACAGAAGCTGCACTTGATAGATATTATGATCAAGTAAATTATTTGGATTTGAACGCTAGCTTCACATTCGGAAAAAAATTCAAAACAACAATCTACGCCGATGCAACAAATCTATTGAACCAACCGTTAAGATATTATCAAGGAACAAAAGAAAGAACGATGCAAGTTGAATACTACGGTGCAAGAATTAATTGTGGAATTAAGATAAACTTATAACAAATATGAAAAATCTCAGAAATTTTATACAGACAACATTAGTTGTATCATCACTATTACTATTCAGTAGTTTTGTTAAAGCACAGGCGCCTTCTGAATGGGAAAAATTAAAAGATGACATCAATGTGTTCATGGTAAACGATATGGGCAGAAATGGATATTATGACCAAAAACCTATCGCAGAACTCATGGGAGAAATGGGAGAAACAATAGGCCCTAAATGTATTATCGCAGCTGGAGACATCCATCATTTCAACGGAGTGGCATCAGTCAACGATCCATTATGGATGACAAATTTTGAAATGATATACTCACATCCAGAACTTATGATAGATTGGTTCCCTGTATTGGGAAATCATGAATATAGAGGTAATACCCAAGCTGTACTGGATTACGGAAAAATAAGCAGGAGATGGGTAATGCCTGCAAGATACTATAGCAAAGTACTAAGTTCCGGAAACACAACTTTAAGGATTCTATTCCTTGATACTACACCACTTATAAACAGATATAGAAACGAGAACGGAGTCTATCCAGATGCAAGCAAACAAGATCGACAGGCAGAACTTGATTGGATAGATGAGACGCTTAAAAGCGCTAAAGAAGATTGGGTAATATGCGTGGGGCATCATCCAATATATGCAGACACAGGAAAGGATACAGAAGAACGTACCGATATGCAGAAATATTTATTACCAGTTCTTCACAAATATGGAAATGTTGCCATTTACGCATGTGGACATATACATAACTTTCAACACATTAAAAAAGCAGGTGATAATATTGATTATGTAGTAAACTCATCTGCATCATTATCTCGCAAGAAGGTATCCAACATAGATGGTACTGTTTTCTGTAGTAACGATGATGGATTCTCAATAATAGCCGCATCGAAAAATGAGCTTAAAATGTATATGATTGACAAAAAGGGTGAAGTGATTCATACTATTACTAAAAGCAAATAAGCTTTCCATTTTATAATGTGTAGGTTTATCTCTTCCACTGACTATTATTGTATGAATTGCAAAAACACAAAGAACAATAATACATAATATCAGGATGTGCTGATCTATAATAGTCAAGGAATGGCAAATACTAACTTTAAACACTAACAAAAAACTTTTTTTGTTCAAAATCACGAAATATCCTCCACGCATAGTTTAAGCTATTATGAATCAGCACTTTAGCGGTGGAGGATAACCTCCACTATCATCCACTAACCTCCACTTATTTCTGAATAAATCACATATTAGAACAAGGAATGCCATGTAAAATGGCATTCCTACGATACAAAGTTTGCGTTTCTACTATCAAACGTTTCTGTTTCTACGACATAAAGTTTACGTTTCATCGATCAAACGTTTGCGTTCTATCGATCAAACGGAGTCTATTTCTACGTAAAACAGATGGAGCATCTTTGAATTAATTCAAATCGCAGTAAGTATAATGTCTTTCATTCAGATATGGATATATCGTGCTTTGTTCAAGTTTCTAAAGTATTATAACATCTGCAAAACTAACAAATGATTAATACTTCGCGAAGCTTATGTAAACATATATTATTTTTTATTATTTTAGACAATTCAGATTTATGCTTAGCATCAGCTATATATTTCTCATTACTTTACAAAAAGGTGGAGGATAGTGGAGGTTAGTGGAAGATAACCTCCACTCTTAATATATTGAATATCAGATTATATCAGTATGCGTGGAGGTTTTTAGGCAGTTTTAAACTCTTGGGTGATTTTTATATTTCAAAGAATTTATTACGTAAGAAAAAATTACCTATAAAAAAGAGCGTAAAACACGTTATTAGTTCATGAATCGTTATAACATTCCATTGCAATAATCCATTTCTTCTAGTTCAGCCCAACCTGCATCCTTTATTTCCCGTAGGAATAATTGGGCACACATTTTAGCATCATCTCCAGCTCGGTGATGAGTACCATAAGGGATTTCAAACTGGTCACATAGGTAATCTAACTTATTGCACCCGAAATCGTAGAGATGGCGAGCTGCACGCAATGAACAATAATATGTGATATCAGGATGTTCCAATCCATAATATTCTAAGGATTTGCGAATGCAACTGATGTCGAAAGCGGCATTGTGGGCAACGAGAACAGGACAGTCATTAAGGTATTGTCCTATTTCATTCCACACATCTGGAAATTCAGGAGCATCTTCTGTGTCTTCAGGATGTATGCCATGAATTTGTATGTTCCAAAAGCTATATTGATTGTCTTCCGGACGCACCAACCATGATTTAGTTTCAACCACTTTGCTATCTTTCACAACACAGATACCAGCTTCACAAATGGAAGTACGCTTACCTGTAGCGGTTTCAAAATCTATTGCTATAAAATCTATTCCTTGCATAGTTTGTCCTTTTCTTTTTCATAATAAGATAATATATTTCTGGCAAAGTCGCTCACCAATTTCGTACGTGTTCTGGTTCAGATTGTGAAGAGCACTCATTCTCTTGCCTATAGTTCTGTCCGCTTTATGCCATTCATTATTGATGTAATGATAGGATATGCGCTTCTATCGGTAGATGAGATCAAGTAATCATACTAATCTTCCAAACAAGTTTGATGTCTTTTCTGCCATATTTTACCATTTAATATTATGTACAAAGTTAATAAAAAAGTGAATATTCCCAAGAAACAGCATCCTATAATTTCCATTTTCACTTCTTATCTTATATTTTCGTTTAGGATCATCCCCTAATTTATTTTGACCGAATCATCATATTGGCTAAAAGATCATTCAAATCACACAAATATTCTTACGGCTCATGTTGTACCCATTTTTTATTATTGCTGTCCGACAAATAAGGAATAGCAATATACAACTTTAGATATTTTTGCGTATTTACGCACTTTTGTCTAAAGTAAAAGGGGGGATAGATATTCTACATGATTGAAATATCATCAATGCGGAGCTTCAACATACCAGCTGGTACTTTTATTTTAACGATATCCCCTACTCGCTTCTTTAGTAATCCCTGGCCAATAGGTGTCTTAATAGAAATCTTACCTGTGGAGAAGTCGGCTTCCATAGGATTAACAATAGTATATTTCATTTCACGGTTGCGCGTAAGGTCGGTGAGCTTAACAGTTGAAAACAACTGTACGGCATCCGATGTAAGACGATTGCGATCAATGATACGTGCATTGGTGAGTTTTACTTTCAGGCGGTCAATACGTCCTTCTAGCTTGCCCTGTTCACGTTTAGCGGCATGGTATTCAAAGTTCTCACTAAGATCACCTTTATCTCTTGCCTCAGAAATAGCTTCGGAAATACGTGGACGCTCAACGCTCAAAAGTTCGTGAAGTTCGGCAACCATCTTGTCGTATCCTTCCTGTGATATGTATTCTATCATGATTTTCAGTTTTACGGCTGCAAAGGTATTACTATTTCGTAAATATCATGTCACAAATGACAAATATTTTATTGGGGTAATTGGTGTACTTTATTTTTTTGTGTGCATTGTAATAGCGCTACCGGTCAAACAAATAAATAAGAAAGCTAAGCTTTATTCTCTAAATTAATTGTTATAAATATCATTTATTTATAAACAAACAGAAAGTTTTATTTAAAGAAACACAACAGAAACATATTTTATCAATAAAAAGAATATATTATCAAATATTATTAGTTATATTTGCAAATATTTAAAAGAGTTTACTTGATAAAACACAAAACTAATAATTTAACTATAAATTTATGAAAAAACTAATTAACACTATCTGTCCAAGTTTGTTACTAACAATGATTGCGATCTTTGCTTCATGTTCAACTGAAGTAACGTACGAGGCTCAATCGCCTAAAGTAAGTAATACTAAAGTTGTTAAAAAATTACAAAATGTAAATCTAGAATTGATGTCAACAGTCCCTGCCGAAACGAGGGGATGGAGACGATGGAGTCTAAAACAAAAAATGAATGTTATTACTGCTGATATTGGTGGAGCATGGGGCGGTGGAAAAATTGGAGGAAGAATTGGAGGTTGGGTCGGCATGAGTTGTGGCAATCCTATTACAGGTTGTGTGTTTGGAGCTTCTGTTGGTGCCATCGTTGGTGGTGCATATGGTTCATGGTTGGCGTCTCCAGGAACAAGGGCAATCGCTACACCTAACAATTCTTTATCAATAGAAAAGGCTTGCAAGATTCTAATGAATGATGACATGTCTATTAATGAAAATGCAATAAAAACTACAGATCGAACCATAAACAACAAATTAGACGTTGACAACAGACTTCTTATCGAATCAAAGCTGGACGATAATTCTTTAAATATAGGAAAAGTTCACAACTTAATTCTCTCTGTAATGGACGGAACCGTAATTCTACAGAATAAAGATCTGCCAGATTCTTCTAGCATAAAAGAAGCTCTATTTAATTCTGATAAATTAATTGATAGTTGTAAAATTGCTGGAACAGAAGCAAGTATTGGTAATTTATTAACTTCTGACGCTATGTTAAGTAAAATTATGGAACTATTTAATCAAGTATTAGAAGAATATGCTTCAAAAACAGATGATGTAGCTTTCATTGTTGGTAAATATGTTGATATTATTGAAAATTCACAAGAATTAACATCTGAACAGAAAAAAAGTATTAAGAGTGGTCTAGCAACAGCATTATACAGCTCTAAATATTGGGAATTAACATCTGACAAATAAATCAAATAATATGAAAAGAATATTTTTAGTAAAGAATCTATCGTCAATCATGTTTAGTATGTTCTTGTTTTTGTTTGCAATAGAACAAGCACTCGAAAATATTAATATATTATACTATTTCGTTTTGGTTTTAATGATGTTATGTGTAGCACTAGGATTGTTTAGTAGTGTGAAATCTCTAGTCAAAGATAAACAAAACTTTATTTTAAATTTAAATTCTAAATCTATATTTTCATATCTTGACGCAGGAAGCGTACTAATTGGTTTAATCATTAGCTATTCGTTAAACTCAAACTTATTTAAGCTATGGATTTTTTTATTGGTTATTACAGTCATTACTATTTTGATGCCACATCTATCTAAGAAAAATAAAGTTTAATCAGTATAGATTGAAGAGCTAAGGAGAAAACTTATAATAGTTACTGGGAAACTATGGCTTAATCTGATCGTAAGTAACAAAAAAAAAGAGCCGGAAATGATTCCGACTCTTTATATATTTATCCTCAAAGGGAATATTACTCAGCAGAAAGTGTAAAGCGCTTGTAAGCAAGGATAGAAAGACCACCCTGTGCCTTGAGCCAATCCTGAACACTGATTTTATCACCATCACCAAACTGGAACTCCTGATCTACAAGGCAGTTATCCTTGAAGAACTTAGCCATACGACCTTTAGCAATGTTCTGAATCATTGTCTCGTTAAGATTAGCTGTCTTCTCAGCAGCAGTAGCTTCGCTAATTTGCTTTGCTTTATCAGCCTCTTCCTGTGTCAACCAACCCTTGTTGATATTGCTCTCTATATGCTCTTCAGAGTCAACGAGGTTAGGATTAAGACCAGCCTTCTTCAGAGCTGCAACAACAGCCTTCTCAACCTGTTCTTCCTTAGTCTTCTCGATAGCAACCTTCAACTCCTCGTCTTTAACAGCCTGAGGAACAGAAGTCTCGTCAAGAGCTACAGGACGCATAGCTGCAACCTGCATAGCAATCTTATGACCAGCCTCATCGTTGTTAGCGCTCAACTGAACCATTGTTGCAAGAGTGTGCTTACCCATGTGATCGTATACAGCGATGTTATCACCTTCAAGGAAGTTGTAACCATCAATCTCCATCTTCTCACCAGAGATACCTGAACGATGCTGAACAGCAGCATCAGCTTCATCACCATTAGCAAGTTTCAAAGCCTTAACCTCATCAAGAGTCTTAGCCTTTACAGCAATAGCTGCATCAAGGATATTCTCAACAAGTTCTACGAAATCCTTACCAGCAGCAACGAAGTCTGTTTCGCACTTTACAGCAACCATAGCTGCAAAACCGTCAACGCTCTTTACAAGAACACAACCATTAGATGTCTCACGATCAGAACGCTTAGCTGCAATAGCCAAGCCACGCTCACGAAGTAAGTCCTTAGCTTTGTCGAAATCGCCTTCAGCCTCAGTGAGAGCTTTCTTTACGTCAGCAAGACCAGCACCTGTCATGGCGCGAAGCTTCTTAATATCTTCAATAGAAATAGCCATAATATTGATTTTCTTTAATAAAATAAAGTTCTAAAAAAACGTGATAGGGTCTTATATGATTTTATTAGGGTCTTATAGATCCTATCAAAATCCTATAAGACCCTATTTAATTATTCAGCAGCAGCAGGAGCAGCTTCTTCTTCCTTTGCAGGAGCAGCAGTCTCTTCCTTTGGAGCTGGAGCAACCTCATCCTTGCGAGCCTTACGAGTACGCTTCTTGCCTTCACCAGCTTCCTCAGACTGCTCTGCAGCAGCCTTTTCGTCAGCCTTTTCAGCCTTACGCTCCTCAAGACCCTCAGCGATAGCACCACAAACAGCTGTCAAGATAGTCTCAACACTGTCCTTAGCATCATCATTAGCTGGGATAACGAAGTTTATATTTTTAGGATCTGAATTAGTATCAACGATACCGAATACAGGAATACCCAGACGGTTAGCTTCCTTAACAGCGATATTCTCTACCATTACGTCCACAACGAAGAGTGCACTTGGTAGACGAGTAAGGTCTGCGATAGAACCAAGGTTCTTTTCAAGCTTAGCACGCTGACGAGTAATCTGCAACAACTCACGCTTTGAGAGGTTAGAGAATGTACCGTCGTTCATCAGTTTATCGATGTTCGTCATTTTTTTAACTGCCTTACGGATAGTAGGGAAGTTAGTCAGCATACCACCTGCCCAACGTTCGTTTACGAATGGCATGTTTACTGAAGCGGCCTTATCGGCTACGATTTCCTTAGCCTGTTTTTTAGTAGCGACGAACAGGATTTTCTTACCTGATTTAGCGATTGCCTTAAGAGCCTCTGCAGCCTCATCAACTTTAGCTACAGTTTTGTTAAGGTCTATGATATGAATACCATTACGCTCCATAAAGATATAAGGAGCCATAGATGGATTCCACTTACGACGAAGGTGACCAAAGTGGCAACCTGCCTGGAGTAACTGGTCAAAATTTGTTCTTGACATTTTTTCCTAATTTAAATGTTTACTTTCTTTTTTAATTCTCATTAGAATCAGTCGGATAGTAGCCGCCCGAAGGACAGATCTACCCGATTTAGATACTAAACAGGATAGTTCAGTTGGATTAACGCTTACTGAACTGGAAGCGACGACGAGCTCCTGGCTGACCTGGTTTCTTACGCTCAACAGAACGACTGTCACGTGTAAGGAATCCTGCATCCTTCAACTTTTTCTTGTCATCAGCATCAATCTTAACAAGTGCACGGGCAATAGCAAGACGAAGAGCCTGGCTCTGACCTGTAAAACCACCACCGTTAAGATTAGCCTTGATGTCGTATTTGCCTTCAGCTTCCATCAACTGTAAAGGTTGCTTAACAACATACTGAAGTATTGCTGATGGAAAGAATTCTGTTAAATCTTTCTTATTTATAGTGATCTTGCCTGTACCTTCTGAAAGGTATACACGAGCTACCGCATTCTTACGGCGACCAATTGCATTAATTACTTCCATCTTACTAATTATTTATACTGATTAATATCGATTGATTTTGGCTTCTGAGCAGTCTTATCATGCTCTGTACCATCGAATACATAAAGGTTATCCATAAGAGCACGACCAAGGCGTCCCTTAGGAAGCATACCCTTTACAGCGTGGCGAACCATTTTATCTACACCATCCTTGCGAGTACGAAGCTCTGCAGGTGTATTAAAACGCTGACCACCAGGGTAACCAGTATAACGTGTGTAAACTTTATCAGTTTCCTTCTTACCAGAGAAAACTACCTTAGCGGCATTGATAATGATTACATTGTCACCACAATCACAGTGAGGTGTGAAGTTTGGTTTGTACTTTCCGCGAAGCAGCTTAGCTACTTTAGAGCAAAGGCGACCTACAATCTGATCGCTGGCATCAACTACGACCCACTCTTTCTTAGCTGTTTCCTTATTAGCGGAAATAGTCTTGTAACTTAAAGTGTCCATTTTTAAAATTAAATTTTACTACTAAAAAACGTTTAATTACATTATTATAACAGAGACCTCTCGGCGCCTCCAGTCTAAAAGAGACCATCCAAAGCTTTTTCTCTGCCGTGCAATAGATTCACTAACTGCGATACTCGGCCAAAAGTAAAGCTATTAACACCATTGCACTACTGGGGTTTCTAAGAGTCGCCCCTGTAATCGGTGTGCAAAGGTACATATTTTATTCTTACTTCATGATGCAAGAGCATGACGCAATCCTTAAATTTACAGTTAATTAACTATATTTTAAATAGTTAACTAAATTAAGCCAAAGGAAAATGATCTATCGAATATGATTTAAGATTTCTGATATTTTCTATTTAGATGATTATCATAGTTATATTTGAAGATATTTTTCCTTATCTTCACTACATTATATCTAAATATAAATTTCAGTAATGGGAATACTGGTTTTGAGTTGGTTTGATAAAAAGCAGGTGGCAAATATATACGATACAGAAGGGCAATTGTATCAAAGGCACTGAAATCATGAGGGTGTGCATTATATAACCACCTTTCAGCCAAGAAACGATCTGTAATACCTCCACTGCAGTCAAGATGTGACAAGCTACGTATATACTTGGAAGTTGCCCACCAGAAGTTACCTGCATACATTATATATGGTGCAGGTTTGGGTGGATATCGGTAACATCCGTAAGTATCATATCCATCAAGAAGTACGTTTACGGCTGCCTGCCATTTATCCATGAGGAAGTATTCCATGAGCATGCGCCATGCATTAACTCTACGCTTAAATTTGGCAAAACGATGATCTTTGCGCTTTTCTGTGAAGAAAGAAACACCCTTGGTATGGAAATAATAAAACAGACAGTCTTCTTTATCAGCCTTTTCACGAAGGAATTCCAACGCAGGATACTCAAAGACTCTAGGATTGTTGACAGCAGATATTATCTCCAATTTATCACTGTTGACAATTTGTTTAAGGATATCTACATCCCCCTCATGCAACGCCACACAACTTACATAGAATTTGGCTGTGGCATCAAGAAGTCCACTAGTGCGCAGATGTTCTACTTGGGCTTTAACCAATGACTGCCATCCGTCAGCACAAAATACATGATAAACTCCATATATAGGTATGTCTGTATTTACAGGATGCTCCCATCTGGATAAATCCTGACACTGCATTGTACAGAACAAAGTATTATATATCCTTAAGAAAATATTCATACCCTATTATTTTTAAGTTTCTGAAACTTCTTCTGACATATCTTCTTATAGTTATACCCAAAGACATGCTTCTGAATTTTTCGATAGTTATACATAAATACAAACCTCAACTTATCAGCCACTTTGATTGCTCCCTTTGCATACAAAGAACGTGAAATGCGAACAAAATACAAATCAGCAGTTGTATCAAATGCAGAGAAGAACTTATGAGTGTTCTCAAAAAGCCATGTTTCGGAATAAAACCTATCATGCGATATAACATCTTCCCTGAAATCTGGAAGTGTCCTGATATACAAAGAATTTGCCCACCAATAACTTCCAGAATACATCTTCTGTTTTCTTGGAGGCCAGAGATAACAGCCATAAGTATCATAACCGGAGTTAAGAGCATTGACAGCAACATTCCATTTGAAGAAGATAAAATACTCCATCATCTCACACCATGCAACAATCTTATTCTTAAAAGAAAGGAAGGCACGATCAGTACAATCCGAAGTCTGATAGCTTATTCCCTTTGTATGGAAATAATATATCATGCAATCTTCTGCATCACTTATCTGTTTTACATATTCCAATGCAGGATATTCATATCTACGCGGATTATCTGTGACGGATATTATCTGTAGTTTATCACTACCAACAATCCCCATCAATTTATCAACATCACTCTCATTACTCGTGATACAACTTACATAAAACGTTGTAGTAGCATCAAAGAGTCCACTGATTTTAAGGCTTTCAATCTGCTTGATAACCAATCTTTCCCAGTCGGTATCACAATACACATGATACACGCCATATATATTTCTATCTGATTGAGATGCTACATCCCACTTTTCTAAGTCACGCTTGTTGCAGACATTAAAAAGGGTGTCATAAACTCTGGCAAATATATTCTTCATTACAAATCAGCTCTTAACGATTCGATAAGGTTGGCAAACATGTCGTGCATGTTGTACATCGGAGTCCAACCAAGAGAACGCATTTTTTCTGTTGACAGTCTCAACTTAGTGACAGGCGAATAACCCATTCCTTCCTTTAACTCAATAACAGGTTTTACATCAGGATTGAATTCCGTGCAAAGGTAACGTGCCATGTCAACAATGGAAATATATGTATCTTCGTTAGCCACATTATAGGCTTCACCATCTTTACCCTTCAACAATATATAGAGTATAGAACTTATGGCATCTATTGTATAGCAATAACATCTACTGAGTTCTCCTGTTGTATGCAATATGATATCACTACCAGAGATGATGCTACGAGCAAACTGGGCAAACACCCTATTATCGTCTTTAGAGACGCCAGCACCAAACGTCTGAGCAAGTCGGGCTATACGCACCGGCAATGACTTTTCAACAGCATAAGCGTGACAAAGACATTCGGCAGCACGCTTACCAATAGGATAACTGCTGCGGGCATCTATAGGATTGATGTATCCCTGCTGATCTTCTGTCAACGGGGTTGCATCATCATAAACAGTTCCATAAACTTCAAGAGAAGAGATGTATGCCATGGACTTAACAGAATGTGAAGATGCATATTCCAACACCTTCTCTGTTCCACGTATTCCCGTTACAATAGTCTCGACAGGATATTCAAGAAAATATCTTGAAGCTGTGGGGCTGGCGAAATGAACTATATAATCAGCCTCATCACTAGGACTGAAAGATTCTGATGACGCGAAGTCATATATATAGAAGTCGTGGCTGGCTGTTTCTTCTCCAAAGATACGAAGAGCCTTTTCCTTATTCCTCACCACGCTTGTGACATGCAAATCAAGTGAATACCTTTTATTAAGAGCTAAAAGGCATTTTACCATACATGCGCCCAATAATCCGGTAGCACCAGTAATGACAAACCTACGCTCTCTTAACATCTCAGCAAGCGGAAACATTCCGGCAAAGTTGTTGATATCACGTTTCTCTATTATATTCATATTTCTAAAGTCCAAATATCTGTTGATCTTCATGCACCTTAACCATAGCACGCAACACGAAGAAATCGGTAGGAGTTGTAATCTTAATATTTTCCATCGGTCCGATGATGGTTCCCAACTTATAACCATAATAGCTCATCATCGTACACGAATCAATAAAATCATGTCTGCCTTCAGCCAATGCTCTGCGATGGGCACCGATTATATCAGCAAGATGAAAGCTTTGTGGTGCACGGGCTATCAACGAATCTGCACGAGAGGGAATTTCCAATGCGTCATCGGGTTGCTTCACAATAAATGTTTCAGTAGCAGGCACACATGTGATACAAGTACCGCACTCATTAACCTTTGTGATATTATCAGTAATCGTATCTTCACTGATGAGTGGTCGCACACCATCGTGTATCAACACAGTGACATCCTTCCCACCAGCAATATCCTCGGCAGCACACAAGCCATTATAAATAGAATCCTGTCCTGAATCTCCACCAGGAACAATCTTCACGACCTTGTTTATCTCAAACTTACGCAGCATCTTTTCAAGGAAAGGAATCCAACTCTCTATACAAGAGATTACGATAGCATCTATCTGAGGATGATTATCGAAAAGTTCCAGCGTATAAATGATTATAGGCTTGCCATTAAGATCAAGAAACTGTTTTGGACGAGACTTTGTGTGCATTCTCAATCCAGAACCTCCAGCAAAAATTACAGCAATATTCATAGTCTTATTTATTATTAATCATGAAACACGATTTCTACTTTATGTCGATCTCGCTTGTCATGTGGTGGTAGATCCATATAATTTCCGTATGCGATGCGACAGAGTTCCTCAGGATCAGCAGGTCCCTCAAAAGTATGTCCCTCAAAGACAATGTCTTTATGCGGTATCATGATGCGCTTTGGATTGCGCTCATAGAACCACGCTCCATAAGAATGCATATACAAATCAGGATTACCAAAGATATGACCTATCACCCGGAACAGAGGAAACACTGCATAATGCAGGACATTATATCCAATTTGAGCCAGATGGGAATATCTGCCCGCCAAATCAAAGTTGACAACGCATGAAAGTTTGGCTGCAAAGTGCTGAAGCCAAGGTATCATGTAACCCTCGTAAGGAAAGATATCAATATGCAGACCACGGAACTTCTGAATTTTATGTGAGCGGCTTTCTCTCTCACTTTGAGCGTCACTGCTTATATGTTCACTCTTAAGGTCACGCAGGCATGCCCATTCTTTATAATGGCCTGGATCGGTTTCATTATTCTGCAGCACATACTGCGGATGAGGATGCTCTATAAGGTATCTACACAATCTGTTGTAATCAGAATAGCTCACTACAACATCTATATCATCATCCCAAGGAATAAAGCCACCATGACGCAATGCTCCAAGCACATTTCCGCCATCAATGCGACACGGAATGCCTATGCTTTTGCAGACATCCTGCAAATAGATAAGCATATCAAGCATACGCAGCTGACCACGGCGAAGAACCGAACCATCTGGGTTATATTCCTGACGCAGACTTTCCTGCGTCTCTCCTGTATTGAATACCTTCATCATTTTTTAATTAATGTTTTCAAGACTGCCGATACATCTTTAGCGCAATTGTCAAGATTATAGACCTTCTCTGCTAATTCTCTGCCACGGCGTCCCATATCGGATGCTAGATCAGGATTTTCAGCTATATAATTTACAGCTTTTTCCCATCCATCCATATCACCAGGTTCCACGGTTATGCCACAATGTTCATGCTCAATATCCATTGGCATCTGCAAATTCTTAGTACAAATAAGAGGAATGCCAAGTGCCAGAGCCTCAACAACAGTAGTAAGACCGACTGTATAATTTGTAGGGAAACAACATATTACCACACATTGTGACTGATTGACCAGTTTGCTCATTTCTGCATGAGCCAAACCTCCAATCAAATGAATATTTATATTATCATGAACCTCCATGTCGGCAAACATGCGTTCATAGTCTGTGCCAAGATATTCTCTACATGAATATATATCAAGAGGCGCAGACGTATTATTGAAAGCACCTATCAACGTAGGCATGTCGCGCATTTCCTTTCCTGTTGAAATAAATCCAGAACGTGAGCTTTTATCAAAGTTATTTAATAGCGCATCATAGTATTTCAAATCAGCACCCCATCTTACGACATGCATACGTTCACGCTTTGCCTTGACAGAATATAAAGAGTCTTGGATGATTTTATCTGAAAAGAAAAACATTTGATCAATGCCCTTATAAAACAATCGGGCAATCATCTCACGAAAGAAACTTTTTGCCTTCACCACCGGCTGATGATGCCATACGCAAACAGGATGGCGAAAGAGACCTAAAGCCCTTAGAAAAATGACGACCTCAAGTCCACGGAATGTAGTAGCATAGATGGCATCATAATGCTCATGGCAAGTAAGGATTTTAAAAGCTGTATGCAATGAAAGTTTCCAACGCTGTTTAGGTCGTATGGGCTGATGCATGACAACATCAATCCCCTCATTGCGCAGATGGGTAGCACCATACAGGAAATGCCCAGGGAACGTTCCATTACGCCATTGTTGGTAAACATTACGTATGTCTATTGTATGATAATAGTATACTTTCATTCAGATTTTATTTGCAAAAATAATGTTTTTTCTTTGATTATCCACCTTTTAATACTAAATTTGCATATACAATCTTGATTATATCACGATAAAAGGTTGCTATTCACAATGAAGACATTAAAAGAGAAAACTGCCACAGGTATATTATGGGGAGCGATGAATAATGGTAGCATGCAGGTTCTGGGTGCGCTATTTGGTATTATAACAGCTCGTCTTCTTTCACCAAAAGACTATGCACTAGTTGGCATGCTTGCTATATTTCCAGCCGTAGCAGGAGCAATACAGGAGAGTGGATTCACCTCGGCACTGGTAAATATGAAAAAGACAGAAGACAATGATTATAATTCAGTGTTCTGGTTTTCATTACTTATGGGAACATCATTATACATCATGCTATTCTTCTGTTCTCCGCTTATTTCATTTTACTATAAACAACCAGAAATTGTAGCACTCTCAAGAGTGTCTTTCATAACAATACCCTTATCAGCAATAGGAATTGTTCCGCAGGCTTATCTTTTCAAGAGTCTGAAAGTGAAGGAAGCTACCATGATTCGTATTCAGGCACTGGTAGCATCTGGAATTGTAGGAATAGCAATGGCTCTTAACGGTATGGCTTATTGGAGTATCGTATGGCAACAGATAATATATGTATTGATAACAAGCCTTGGAAAGTTTATGTATATACCTTGGCGTCCTTCAATACATATTGATTTCAAACCAGTAAGAAAGATGTTTGGATTCAGTTGCAAGATAATGTTTACATCTATCATAAACACTGTAAGCAATAACATTCTCATCGTGATATTCGGAAGACTGTTTCCTGTTCAGGCTGTAGGTAATTTCTCTCAGGCTAACAGTTGGAACAACAAAGCCTATTCTTTAGTTTCAGGAACGGTAGCACAAGTAGCACAACCTGTATTCTCATCCATAGACGATGATAAGGAAAGGCTACGCAACGTATTTCGCAAAATGGTAAGGTTCACAGCATTCCTTTCATTCCCCGTCATGTTCGGACTTGCCATAATATCCCAAGAATTCATTATTTTAGCGATAGGAAGTAAATGGGCAGAAAGTGTATTCCTGCTTCAGATTCTATGTATCAGCGGAGCTTTTCTGCCATTACATGGTACATTCCAAAATCTGATAATAAGCAAAGGACGCTCTGATTTATATCTTTGGGGAAACATAGGTTTGCTGTTAAGCTCAATCGTATTGATTGTTGCTCTAGCCAAACTAGGCATTGTGATAATGATTGCGGGCTACTCTGTTCTTAATATCGGTTGGGTAGTCGTGTGGCAATACTATGCACACAAACTTATCGGTCTGAAATATATAGACACGCTGAAGGATATATTTCCATTCTTTATTTCAGCACTAGCAGTAATGTCTATAACATATTTCATTGCGTCATTTGTTGACAGTATGGTATTAAGACTGATCATCAAGATGATATTGTCAGTCTTAATATATTTCACTGTAATGAAACTTGCCAAAGTTAAGATGCTGGATGAATGTATGACCTACATATTTCATCGTAACAAATAGAATGTTGCAAATTGCTCTAGAACTTAGGAATCTTGTCGAAAGGAGTAGTGAGATAACTAACCAAGAGACTGGTATTCCACAACAGAAGGTATAGAGTAATGCATGAACAAACAATGCGTAATGCTATTTTTTCCCTGTTGTCAGAAAGGTGCATCAAGGTAGCGAATGCCAAGGGGATGATAAATATCCAATCAGCCGACATTATATAAACTTCGGTGATGCCGAAACCTAATACTAGATGAAGTATGATGTCTATCGCAAACCAAGCCATGCACATGCGCAATAACTTGACATTGCGACCACGCCATAGAGAGAAGGTAAACATGAGTACTATTATCGCCTCTACCGCATAGTTAAACAGATGATTATATTTAACAAACATTGGACGCGTAAAAGATAGATCCTGTAAAAGATGCCCTTGATGTAATTGTATTGATTCTCCAAATAGATTTTCTACAATTGTCTCTACACGAGGAGTCGTCGCATCTGTCAAATTGAGTAAAGGTGCACCGCTCAATGGTCTGCCTGTATGTTCGCTTATCCACTTTTCTCTAATAGCATTATGTTTGGCAACCTCATCGCCTTTTTTTTGTTTATTGCTCTTTTCTATCTTATGTATTACTTTCCTCTGTGGAAGTTCAAACACATTGTATTGAAACCAATACACACCCAATAATAATACAAGAGGGAGGAATACTGTTAATGCGATTGCTTTAGGACTTAGGTACCTTCTGCCATTAACGAACAAAGCCGTAAGCAATGTCTTCGCTCCATTAGTCAATGTAACTCCACTGGTAACAAAAAACAACACGGCTATCTGCCACAACTTGAAATTACTTTTATTCTTTATTTTCAGTCCTGCTATATATAATGTCATTGTAAGCAGAAAGAGAGAAATAACGAAATGATCGGGCACTATCATTACAACCATAACATGAGCTATACCCAAGAACATAGCAGTAAACATGAAGGCATCAAACTTGCGAAGTTCCAATATCTGTCTAAAGATTCTATACATAAACAGCACAGAATATATTGAACAGAAAAGGAATAATAACGCCATGATATAAACTGCGAAATTAGATCCAAACAGCCACATCATAGTATGATTCAGCAAATACAGTGGATATAATATTGAGAGAAACAAAGGATGGCGGGTAGTTTCAAAATGTATGTGAAGATTTGAAAGCACGATATATGACCAGCAATCGTAACCAGACACACGAAAGTTTTGGGAAAATATAGACCAATAACCAAGAGTTCCGCCTTTAGTAAAGCTATCAGGATAATTGGATATAAGCATCCAATTTAAGCACAATAAAAACAATAATGTAATTAGTACTATCCAACGCTCCTCTTTATGTATTTTAAATATATTCATCAATTTAATGTTTATCTATTGCAACCATAGATTATGAAATTAAGCTATTGATTATAATCTCAATATACTTTCCTTTCCTAACAAGTAGCAAGTTTTGGTCTTGTCTAAAATCCACGCCATAACGAGACTTCCTGATATGGCAATGATGATCGTAACGATTGCTAACAACCAACCGGATGCATCAAAAGCCAACCAAGGTTTATAGAATTTGGCTGCCATAGTGAATACTGGATGGAATATATATATTGGGAATGTATTCATTCCTACCAGAATAACATATTTATTTACCTTCTTATCCTTGATGTAACCGTAAAGCCATGAAGAAAAAGAGATGAAGCAATAAGCCATTGCTATTACTGTGATCAGTCCCCAATCATAAAAGGATTTATTAGATACCAAGATGCAGAACGGAATCAATGACAGGGGTGACTTATAGAACACCTTATCGAAATCACAATCGGTCTGTCTAAGTAAAACACCTATGAAATAAAACAAGCTTATCTTTAATGATTGCAAAGGAGTGAACAATGATAACAGAAGCAATGATATTCCAAAAACAATCAAGCGCTCTATCTTATACTCTTTGTGTAAAGGAATAGCGAAACATACATAATACAGCAATCCACAAATCAACATCGTATGCAGAAACCAATAAGGACCAATAGATGTCACTAACACCTTATCAAGAATAACACTTGCCGACAATTCATGTATACCATCACGTACAGGCATATAATAAGAAACAACTGAATAAGCTACACTCATCACAACATAAGGAACAAGTATGCCAAGATAATAAATTGAGAATTTACGTAAGCTTTTATTGATGTTTACTAGATAACCTGTAATGAGCAGGAAAGTAGGCATCATGAATGAAAGTATTGCCGCTTTTAATTGCGGGTGCAATATGGTAAAAGGTACTATATGTACCAATATCACCAACAATATCAATATTGTCCTTGTATAGTTTATGTCATCGTTTCTTTTCATACACATTTAAAGTATTGTGAGGTATTCCACTATTAGCGCGGTGTTATAAATAAGCAAGTATGCAGCAAGACAAGATATCAACGTGCGGAACGCCACAAGTTTTCTGTCATTCAACTTTTTAGCAAGACAAGCTATCACTATCGTTATAACGAAAGCCCAATGCGCACTCATTATATAAATTTCGTTTATGCCAAAGCCTAATCCTAAATGCAGTAGCATATCAAATGCCATAAAGGACACCGCCATCCACATAAACTTATTTTTTCTTCCACAGAATAAGCCTAATGCAAAAAGTAGCAAGATAATACCTTCAACAACATAATTAAATACCCATCTATAATGTACAATAATAGGTCTACCCGTAAGCGTATCGCCCAAGAGATAGTTCTGATGCAATAGGATTGATTCACCAAAAAGATTTTCAACGGTGGTCATTGTACGAGGCGTAGAAATATCAGTCCAACCGATATATTCACCCTTGGCTATTGGTTCGCCTTGATGAGCGACGTTAGGACTTTGCTGTTTTTTACGATACGCATCCACAGCCTGTCTTTTCAATATATTGTTTACGCCAAAGGCTATCTCTGCAGAATCACTTGTATGAGCAGTATCCTTATACATCTCATACACTTTCTTCTTATGTTTCTCATCCAGTCTTAACTTAGCTACTTGACGAGAATGCCAACGTGGGTACTCGAAAGTTTGATATTCGTAATTAGAGAATCCCCATATAAGTGCAGAAGGAACGACAACAACAAGAATGATGTTTAAAGGACGAAAGAAACGTTTTCCATTAGTAAACATACTAGCTAGAAAAGTCTTAACACCATTGCTCAGAGAAACACCTGCCGTAAATATAAACAATAGTACGGTCTGCCATCTAGACAGTGGCAAATATTTTTTCATTTTCAATCCACTTATATACAATGTCGTTATCAGCATGAACATTGACATAATGAAATGATCGGGCACCATTGACGCTACCATTACGTAGGCAAATGAAAATGTGAATATAGCCAAAGCGGATGCATCAAAGCGTTGCAACTCTATCACTTCACGGAATATTCTATATAAAAATATGAATGAATAGAATGCACAGAACACTAAAATAGCTGCTACAACAAACTGCACACAGTTATGCCCTGTCAACATAATCAATGCTTGATTTATTTGATTGGGAATATACATAAAGAACGCCAACAAAGGATGACGATGTATATTATAGGATGTAGTCCACTTGGAAACGACTTCATAAGTGAGCGGATCAAAACCAGATATGTGGAATGTCTTTACAAACAGACTGCGATAGTTATTTGAAAGTTTGGTGAACTGGTCATAATACTTTATTATCACCAACGCATTAAGCATTAGTGTATACAAAAAGACTCCCAAAGCGAGCCAACGTTCCTCTTTACTTATCTTGAAAATATTTTTCATCTAACGAAACTTTTTTGTAAGGAAATAGCGCACCAAGATGAAATTCACTGGTACACAGACGCAAAACATAGGGATGGGAGCATAAGCCTTTGGCACACCTATATATATAAACAGAAGCAGCATAATTGTCTGCAACAGATAATTTATGACATGACTCAAGGCAAATCCAATTCCACGTTTTGCATTAGCCCTTACCTTAAAAGTATAATGCGTACTAGCAATGAAATTGAATATAAAACTTATTATATATCCAATCGTATTTGCTATGCCCGGGGACATAAATAAAAGCATAACAAGATACACGCCGTATTGTAACAATGCGGCAATGGCACCAACGATTCCAAATCTCAGAATCTCGCCTACCTTTTCACGCTTATCAGTGTCTAAACGGTCTGAAATGTGTTTCATCTGCATAATCAAACATTTCCTTATCACCACGGCTGTCGCCATAAGCTATTATATAATAATGTGAACGAGGCTCAGTCAACACCTGTTTTATTCGTCTCACCTTTTCAATGCCATAGCAATTAGGGCTAATGAAACGTCCGGTGAGTATTCCATCTATCACCTCAATCTGGGTACCCAACACCTTAGCAAAGTCAAAGAATGGTTGTACCCAATTATCTATGCTTGCACTTACTACATATACTTTTATGCCTTCTGCCATTGCTGTTTCCATCTCTTTCACACCCTCAGGACGAAGAAGATACCGACAATCTGTCGCAAACTTATTACAAAGGAAATTGAAATCTTCTATTTTCATACCACGAAAGAAATGACTGAATACATGCTGCTTAGCCTTCCAATTTGGATATAGGCCAAATTTCATTAATATCAATAAAGGACTATAAAGCAAGAAGCCTAATAGAAACTTGATATTGCCACATGAATGAAGTATAAATTCAAGCAACGTATCNTTGGTAGTTAACGTACCNTCAAAATCAAAAAACAAGATTTTTTCTCTCATCGCTTAAATACATATATTATAACCAAGAACGAAACCAACCAAGCAAAGACAACTAATTGAGTGAAATGGTCTTTCAAAATAATTTTTGTAGGATCACCGCTTTCCTTGTCTACAACAGCCAACTGTATATAGCGCAGCAAACCAAGAAGAACGAACACACTTGTGAGATAAAGATAATCTGTATGAAAATTCTCTATAACCTCAGGACTTACAGTGTACATAATATAGCATACTAACGTAACTGAAGCCGTTATCGTAATAGCTTGATTAATAAACGTAAGGTTATATCTTATTGTGTTATGACGTGGTGCTTCGCCAGTCTCCTCCATTCTCAAAACATCATCACGTCGCTTTGCAAAGCTCATGAACAATGTTATAAGAAATGTCATAAGAACAATCCATTTACTGAGTAAGATATCTGAAGCAAAACCACCAGCAAACAGACGCAGTACGAAGCCGAAAGCCACAATACATACATCCACAATTGCATATCGCTTTAATCTAGCACAATAAGCAAGATTCAGTAGCCAATAGAAAAGGATGACTCCTCCTGTCTCGAAATTATTTTCAGGCAAAAACACGAGACAAACCATAGATAGAAAAATCATCAACACCATGATTACATAAGCCTTCAATATCGACACAGCACCAGAAGCTATAGGGCGATTAGATTTTACCGGATGACGCCTGTCATCATCTACATCATGAATGTCATTATAACAATATATAGACGACGACGCAAAACTATAAGCAAAAAAGGTTATAGCACCAGCGATGAGAGCCTTTAAGTTAAATAGTTCTCCTCCAAAAAACAAAGGCACCATCACAAAGAAATTCTTTATCCATTGCTTCGGACGGATTAGTTTCAAATATGCTTTGTTGTACATATATTTTTTTCTATAAAGTTTGATATATAATTAACTATCTTACTTAACACCCATGACAACGGCATCGTTATCAATACGCAGATGATAAAAGTAGCCCAATAGCCCCATACCTTTGGTAAGTAGTCAAGTACGAAGTGTATATGTATCAGATAGCATTCCAGACTTAATGCGCCAACAAACTTGAATATAGAGTTAAACCATTTTGGGGTTCTACGGAACACTCGGTTTAGTATGAGTATTGTAGTTATAGTGAGTGGAATATATAACATTCTCTCTATATACAAAGGGAAATGCCCGTGCAGTTTCTGTTCTAAAAATATACTAGCGGAAAGAGTCATTACAAACACCATTAATATCAGCCATATACTAGTACTATCCATTTTATCCTTCCTGCGTACAGCTTCACCCATGTTTATTCCAATAAAGAATATAGGAACACGACTCCAAAAAATCTCTATATGCCCCACCGCATTATGAATAGGGGTTACATACTGCACAAGTATGCACCATAATATCATCACTACAGGAAGCCAGCGATAAACAGGATGACGTCGTATGAGTTCCATATATGGTGGCGCAAACAAATATAGCATCATCATTGCTGGAATATACCAGAAATTAAGTTCGTTGTGCAACCAAAAGTCCCAGTTAATAGTGATATCACCAAAAAGGTCTATCCAAGCATGTAAACTATGACCATGAAAATGAGGGATATAATAAAGGCAGGCAATAATAAGCCAGGCTGGATAGATTCGAAGATAGCGACGTTTGAAAAAACGCTTTAATGATGGATGCTTCATCCATGAGAACCACAAACCAATTCCACTGAGAAAAAGGAACATGTCTACACCAATATTTCCTATACGTCGCAAACCAAAAAACATGTTGCTGCGTGGAAGGGCAACATGAAACAGGAAGATGAAAATCATTGCTATTCCCATCAATTCCCCACGATAACGTGAGATATTAGCGAGTTCAATATTCTTTATCTTCATTTCAATGGTATTCGCTTTATTAGTTCATTAAACAGCCAAGCCAAACAAATACTGGTAATAATATACAAAAGAAATCCAGCATAATAATCACCATTTTTACTTATAGGAATAAATATCTTGCGAGTTATTGGATGGCATACAAACAACGCAGCACTAATGCTTCCCATCCAAACCAATGATGATTTAATTGAGTTAAAACCTTTGCCATTCAAAAGCTTTACCAAACCTATGCTCGCTGTACAAACGAATGCTGGGACAAATGTCCATCCAAGGAAACTGCAACTAAGTACGCAGACAAGTAATGATGAAACCACAAACATTGAAGCATATCCCCACATCGTCATTTTGTGACCATACCGAGCATAGAGAACACCTAATCCAAAAGGTAACATTCCTCCCATGAAATTATATCTATAACGATTAAGAGCTTCTCCCTCTGCATCAAAGAATAACTGCCCAAATAAACACACAGCCATAAACAAAACAACAAATATACCATTGCGGCGACACAAGAACAACTTGTAAACAATATACAATTGCAACATAAGTCCAAAAAACCAATATGGACCAGGCCAAATAATATCATCAGGCTTTGGCAGAACATTGTTGAACATGCCTATCATTGCCACAATATCAATAAACTTATAATTATGTGCTCCTGGAGTAATCAGATCAAGCATAGTGAAAGCCACGAAACCTATGATCATCATCTTAAACAGTTTCATATAATGACGCTTTATGAAACTAAACGTTGAAGGCACTTTTGGATCTTTTTTCTCATACTTCATGACAAGTCCATATGCACTGAGAAACAAGAACACTGGCACACCATAATGTCCTAGAAATGAGAGGATATGCATTGGCAACAGACTATCAGGAGTACAAATAGAAGAAATCATTCCATTTACGTTTTCCTGAAAATATTGATATTCGTTCTCCTTAACCACCGGACTTAACCAATGGCAATAATTGTGCAGGAATATACCTATAATAGCCAACCCGCGCATCGCATTACAATCCGTACGACTTAATAATTGTTCGTTCATTTTTTCTTCTTATTCTTTAAATAAGCATCACGCAATTTATCATAATCGGTAGTACCCTTCAGGATTCTAGGGCGCATCTCATCATATTTATCACTAAGAATATTATACTTATCATGATAATCTTTAGATGCAATTCCAGCAAGGTACAGAAGCATGTCCGGCAATGCATCTGTCATAAGTCTGCGATTTCTTGCCTGCACAATTTCTTTGAATATCTCCGGATGGCTATGGGCATATTTGGGAGAACAATATATCCAGAATGGAATTTCAAACTCATAATGTGCCAACGGCCAATCAATCGAAGCAGAATGGTTTCTACATATAAAACCGCGATTATCCTCGTAACATTCTTCACCATGATCAGGCATATAGATAACTATCGCATCCTGATTCTCAAAACGTTTGCAAATCTGATCAACAATAGAGTCATTATATTGTACCGCATTATCGTAATAGCTTAAAACCTTACGTTGTTTGGGTGTTAGCTCTGGACGCTTGTCCTCATAACTACTTGCAAAGAATTTGAACTGACTACGAGGACAACGCGTACGATAGTTTACATGCTGTCCTATAAGATGAAATATTGTAAGATTATGACCGTCTGGCTTTATCTTTCCATTCTTCACGAAATTATCATAATCAGTAAGCAAATCCTCGTCAAAAACATGTAGTTTATCATTACGAATATCAAACTGAGCCTTACTCAGTTCAGGATTATTCAAGAAGAAACCTCCACTGAAATCGTAAACAGCGGCCTTTGCCTGTGGCAAGAATTGATTTGTAAGGAAAGAAACATTGTATCCAGCTTTTCTAAACAACTCAGGGAATAAAGGATAATCACACCACTCCCCCTTCTCACCGACCACATGCATTGAAAATACATTCTTAAAAACAAAGCTTGTCAAGTTCCAAGGGACAACTACATCTGTAAAAGGGACAAGAAGTCCACTTTTCTCACGCTTTATCTGTCGTGGAGTAGTCGGCATAAAGTATCCGTATTGTTGGGAATGTCGCTTTCCATAACTCTCACCGATTATAAGCACTATATTTGGAGAACGATAAGAACAGCTATCAACCTCTACACTTTTAGCTGAAGCCACAAGTTTATCAACTTGTTTTGAAGCTAACGAATTAGCATACATGCTGAATATAAGTCTACTGATAGGAGTATATAACACTGCATGATCATTTTCTGTCAACGTATGTTCTATATCACCTACACTAGTTCCTGACATCAATTTCCATGTAGCTATTTTATTTTGTGCAGAACTGAGACCTCCCCACAAAAGGAATACCAAACATAATAGCCCAGCATAAGGCGTATATCTATCATCCCATTTTATATTTGGTAATTTAATCTTCTTCATTTTAGGCAAATAAGCCACAAAAACATGAACAATTATCAGAAGTAGTATCCATCCCACTTTACTGAATATCAAATCGGGAGAAACTAAAGTAGAGAGAAACTCACCAGCCTCACGACCATCAGTCTCTCCAACAAGCATTAATATAGAAGGATTTAAAGTAGAATCAAAATTCACAAAACAATATACGTCTACCAATGCCACAAAATAAAGCAGCACGCATAAAGCCATTCTGACCCATCTACGTATTTTCACCGGAATAGCTAATAGAATTGCACATAGTAGGAAAAGGTCAAAAAACAATTCCAAATACAAGTTTTCATAAATTTCTGCATTCTTTGTGTCAGGCAACGTAGTCCAAGCACATAGACATCCAAGCAGATACATAAATATAAAAAACAATGCATTGGCTTTTATCGGGCTGAACATCTTACGTAAAAAAGTGCCCAATATTCCTAATATCTTCATCAAATACTAATTTTTGTGCAAAGATACTGCAAACGAGTGGAAAAGCAAAATAAAACGTGTTATAATTTATCTCACCAAGCTCAACGTATCGTTGACATTATACTAAATGACAAAACTATAGAAAGAGCTTTTTACGAGCCATTCAATATATTATTCATCTATTGCTATTTCATTCCGTAGTTAAGACTACGCCAAAAGAATAAATATATTTATGAAGGATCATATTATGAAGAGAAAAGCATAAAAAATATTCGGGAGCGTTCTCCCTAATATAATAGAAACGCTCCCGAATTTTGTTGAATTATAATTATCTTATAATCCATATAGATCATTTTCCTATAATAACAGCCAATTTAGTTAAAATGAGATATCACATACAGGAAAACGCATTCATAAATCAATTGTACCACACATCAGTAGAAATTATTTGAACTTGTGTGGGTCCTTTGTCATTTTCCTCGTCACGAGTGTAAACTTTAAGGATCTGCTCTTGTAACTCCTTGTTAGTTTTCATGATCTTTCCATTTAATTAGTCAATGCAAAATTACATCTTACCGCAAATATAATAATAATTANCGTTCTTGTCAAGAGCTAAATTAATTTTAAGCTACTTTTTTAGCATTAATTGCATCATTTTCAACATTACTNCTTTAATTATAAATGTTTTATGCAATGATTAACTACTTTTTTGAATCATGNTAAATTCATCCAATATTTATCTTAAAAGATAACCATATAAAGCATATAATTTATGAAACTACTATCATAACTGAATTTATNCNCATTATAAATGCAATCATTTTATTGTTGGTATTTGGAACTCTGTTGNAAAAGTTTGCTGTTTTCCATTTACAAACACTGATAATTGAAGATGAATACTACCTAATGNCAAGCGATGATCTGCCAAAACAAGNGCTGTATAGCGGATGCCNGTGCCAGGTTGTATGCTTTCTANATGTATGCTAGGAGAAATTTTTATGTGCTTATTCTTAGTAGTTTCAATAACTTCTGGCTGAACATCAACAAGCATTTCTGAACTATGATTCATAACTTCAAAAATCACCTTACTAAGTTCACCTCTCTGGATTTTCCCATCCATAGTGTCATCTAAGAAACGGGCATTACGTATTTCTACAACTGGTTGTGAAATTCTAGCACTTGTATTTGATGTTTCTTTGCTAACAGGAAGCCTAGTACTATTGTTTGTCGTGTAATCTGAACTATTAAAATCATAAATTCTATCATCACCGGAATTACTTTCATCAATAATGCTATCATGATATTGCGGTTGCACTCTATATGTCTGCTCCTGTACAACAGGTTGTTCAACTTTGCAGCAAGGTTCATTAGCAGATCGTTGATCAGCAGCATTACCTACAACAGCACCAACAACAGCGCCACCAGCCATCCCTACTATTGTTCCTATATCTGAGCCTCGTGGTCCATTAGCCAGACCACCAATAGCACTTCCAAGTATTGACCCGAGATTAGAACCAATGTAAGCACCATCACCAGTATAAGTCCCACAGCTACCAAGTACCAAAACTATGGCAGCAAATATGATTATTGCCTTCCTCATAATATTGTTTTAATAATACAGCGAAGATACAACAAAATAGAATTATAAAAAAGGATTTTTACCTAAATCTAAATGGGGAAATCCCTAAAAATAAAAAAAAAGCGCAATGTAAAAACATTGCGCTTCTCTCGTATGTAAAGTATAATCGTTTAAATTACTCTGCTTTTGGAGCTTCCTCTGTTTCAGCAACAGGAGTCTCAACAGGAGCTTCAGCCTTTGTTGACTTACGGCTACGGCGAGTCTTCTTAGCTTCTACCTTTGGTGTCTTTGCCATGTTCTCATCGAAGTCTACGAGCTCGATGAAAGCAATATCAGCAGCATCACCCTGACGTGTACCCAACTTAATTACGCGAGTATAACCACCAGGACGATTAGCCACCTTAGCTGCAACCTCTCCGAAGAGTTCCTTGATAGCGAACTTATTCTGAAGATAACGGAAAACTACACGACGTGAGTTTGTTGTATCTTCCTTTGAGCGTGTTATTAGCGGCTCAACATACTTCTTCAAGGCTTTTGCCTTTGCAAGAGTCGTAGTGATTCTTTTGTGCATAATCAAAGATATAGCCATATTTGCTAACATGGCATCACGATGAGATGCAGTACGACCCAGGTGGTTAAATTTTTTATTATGTCTCATTTTTGTTTTTTTCTATTAGAGGACAAGTGATTGACTAATCCTTGTCCAGTTTATACTTTGAAATGTCGGTTCCAAATGACAGATTCAGACTTTCCAGCAAATCATCAAGCTCAGAAAGCGATTTCTTACCAAAGTTACGGAACTTAAGAAGATCAGTTTTGTTAAACTGAACTAAGTCACCAAGAGTCTCAACATCTGCAGCCTTCAAGCAATTTAGTGCACGAACACTAAGGTTCATGTCAACCAACTTAGTCTTGAGCAACTGGCGCATGTGTAGAATTTCCTCATCAAACTCTTGATTGCCTTCCTGATCTGGAGATTCCAATGTAATCTTTTCATCAGAGAACAACATAAAGTGATAGATAAGTATCTTGGCAGCTTCCTTAAGCGCATCCTTCGGTTGGATAGAACCGTCCGTAGTAACTTCTATAACCAGTTTATCATAGTCGGTCTTTTGCTCAACACGATATGGTTCAACTGAATATTTGACGTTGCGGATAGGGGTGTAAATAGAATCGATTGGAATAACGTTGACATCAGTGCAGAACTCACGATTCTCATCAGCAGGAACATATCCCCTACCTTTGTTAATTGTAAGATCAATCTGCATCATGGCTTTGGCATCCAAATGACAAATCACCAAATCAGGGTTTAACACTTCAAATCCAGTCAAATACTTACCAATATCACCTGCCTTGAATTCCGTAGAATTCTCAACTGTGATACTAACTTTCTCATTCTCGAATTCTTCTACTACTTGCTTGAATCTTACTTGTTTCAAATTCAAGATAATGTTGGTTACATCTTCCTTTACACCAGGTACTGAAGAAAATTCATGCTCAACACCCGAAATTCGGATTGTGTTGATGGCATAACCCTCCAGAGATGAAAGGAGAATGCGGCGCAATGCGTTACCAACGGTAACACCAAAGCCAGGCTCAAGAGGACGAAATTCGAACTTGCCGAACTTGTCATTAGCCTCCAACATTACAACTTTATCAGGTTTTTGAAATGCTAATATCGCCATTAATTCAATGATTTATTTAGAGTACAACTCAACGATTAATTGTTCCTTTATATTCTCAGGGATGTCTGCACGCTCTGGCTTGTGTAAGAACTTTCCACTCTTAGTGTTCTCGTCCCACTCCATCCAAGGATACTTGCTGTGATTGAAACCAGCAAGAGCTGCTTCAACAACCTCAAGAGACTTAGACTTTTCACGAAGACCAACGATCATTCCTGGTTTTACTGAGAATGAAGGAATGTTCACTACTGCTCCATCTACAGTGATGTGCTTGTGGCCAACCAACTGACGTGCTGCTGCACGTGTAGGAGCAATACCGAGACGGAAGACAACATTATCAAGACGGCACTCAAGGCTCTGAAGAAGAACCTCACCAGTGATACCGTCTGACTTTGCAGCCTTGGTAAACATATTACGGAACTGACGCTCTAGTACACCATAAGTATACTTAGCTTTCTGCTTCTCTGCCAACATGACACCGTACTCAGACATTTTTCTGCGACGGTTGTTGCCATGCTGTCCAGGAGGGAAGTTTCTCTTGGACAAAACTTTGTCTGCGCCGAATATTGGCTCACCAAATCGACGTGCAATTTTAGATTTCGGACCTATATATCTTGCCATAATATAAAAATATGTGCGTTAATTTTTATTTCTTAAATATTATACCTTACGACGCTTAGGAGGACGACAACCATTATGTGGTAATGGTGTAACGTCAACAATCTCTGTTACCTGAATACCAGTTGCGTTTACCGCACGTATTGCAGACTCACGACCGTTACCAGGACCTTTAACGTAAGCTTTAACCTTACGAAGACCTAGTTCAAACGCTACCTTTGCACAATCCTCACCTGCCATCTGAGCAGCATAAGGAGTGTTCTTCTTAGAGCCACGGAAACCCATCTTACCAGCTGATGACCAAGAAATAATTTGACCTTCACTGTTAGCTAGGGATACGATAATATTATTGAAAGAACTATGAACGTGAAGCTGACCAATTGCGTCAACCTTTACGTTTCTTTTTTTAGATGTTGCTTTTGTCTTTGCCATAATTAATTTCCTTTAAAATTACTTAGTAGCCTTTTTCTTATTAGCAACAGTCTTCTTCTTACCCTTACGAGTACGAGCGTTGTTCTTAGTACTCTGACCACGAACAGGAAGACCATTACGATGTCTAACTCCACGATAGCAACCAATATCCATCAGTCGCTTAATGTTCATTTGGATCTCTGAACGAAGATCACCCTCTACTTTGAACCCAGCGCCGATAATTTCACGGATTTTGGCTGCCTGATCGTCAGTCCAATCGCTGACCTTCAGGTCGCGGCTAACGCCGGCCGTATCCAATATCTTTGCTGAACTACTTCGACCTATACCATAGATATAAGTCAATGCGATTTCGCCACGCTTATTTTGGGGCAAATCTACTCCAACAATTCTTATTGCCATTTTTAAATTGTATAAAAAAATTTAATAATTAGAATTTAATTCTCGCTAAAGAACGTGCAAAGTTAGAAATAAAAATTCATTTAAATCAACTTTTACACTACTTTAACATTAACCCTGACGTAATTTAAACTTAGGGTTTTTCTTGTTGATAACGAACAAACGACCTTTACGACGAACGATCTTACAGTCTGCTGTACGCTTCTTTAATGATGCTCTTGTTTTCATATCTGTATGTATGATGAATTATTTGTATCTGAAAACGATTCTGCCTTTTGTCAAATCATAAGGACTCATCTCTACCTTCACCTTATCACCAGGAAGGATTTTAATGTAATGCATTCGCATCTTACCAGAGATGTGGGCTATAATCTGAACTCCATTTTCAAGTTCTACACGAAACATTGCATTAGAAAGATTCTCTACAATTGTTCCATCCTGCTCTATAGCGGATTGTTTTGCCATATAATTATTCTACTTAATGATTTTCAATTTCTTCAAACGTTGATAAAATCTCGGCCTGACCTTTACGTATTGCTATAGTATGCTCAAAATGAGCTGCTGGTTTGCGATCACGTGTTATTATACTCCACTTATCTGGGAGCATCCATATATTATGGTCACCCATAGTAATCATTGGCTCAATAGCTATGCACATCCCTGCCTTCAGCATTACTCCATTTCCTTTCGAACCGTAGTTCGGAATCTGAGGTGCCTCATGCATTTCCTTGCCAATGCCATGACCTGTCAATTCTCTGACTACTCCATAACCGCATCCTTCACAATATTCCTGTACGGCCGCACCTATATCACCAACATGCTTACCTGCCACAGCCTGCTCTATTCCTAGATACAAAGATTTTTTAGTAGCTTTCAAAAGCTGACTAACTTCAGACGAGATCTCACCAACAGCAAACGTATAACAAGAATCTCCATTGTATCCATCTAAAAGCGTTCCACAATCTATTGATATAATGTCCCCATCTTTTAGAACGACCTTATCGCTTGGTATACCATGAACAACAATGTCGTTAACAGAAGTACAGATTGAAGCCGGATAAGGCTCTCCAAATGGGTTGGGAAAGTTCTTAAAGGTAGGTTCTGCACCGTGATCCCTTATAAACTCATCCGCTATTTTATCCAAATGGAGAGTCGTTACACCTGGCTTTATATTTCTACCTAATTCAGCCAAAGTAGCACCGACAAGTCGGTTTGCTTTGCGCATTAGGTCTATTTCATCTTCAGTCTTCAGAAATATTTTCATTTCCAAGAACCTGATTAATATGCTGAAACGCCACCATTGTTACGAGTGTGTCCCGAATTCAAAAGTCCGTCATAATGACGCATCATCAAATGACTCTCTATCTGCTGAAGTGTATCAATAACAACGCCAACAAGAATCAGTAGAGATGTACCACCAAAGAACTGTGAAAACGCCTGCTGAACATCAAGAAGACCAGCAAGAGCAGGCATAACAGCGATTAACGCAATAAACAACGAACCAGGCAAAGTTATACGAGACATTATGGTGTCAATATACTCAGCCGTATCCTTTCCAGGTTTAATACCAGGGATAAATCCGTTATTGCGTTTCATATCCTCAGCCATCTGAGTTGGATTCAATGTAATCGCAGTATAAAAATATGTGAACGCTATAATTAAAATAACGTATACAACATTATATAGTGCACTGTGATTATCCATCAATGAACGAACAACCCATGAGGCATTCTCACTCTGATATTTAACTATAGCCAAAGGAATGAACATCAAAGCCTGAGCAAAGATGATAGGCATTACATTAGCAGCAAATAGCTTCAATGGAATGTACTGGCGGGCGCCACCATACTGCTTGTTTCCAACAAGACGTTTTGCGTACTGAACTGGTATTTTGCGAGTTCCTTGCACCAAAAGAATTGATGCACAAACAACTGCATAGAGAATTAGAATCTCAGCAATAAACATCACTAATCCACCACCAGAAATGGCAGTAAAACGTGAGCTTACCTCTTGGACGAATGCTTGAGGCAAACGTGCCATGATACCGATCATAATGATCAAAGAGATTCCATTTCCGACACCTTTATCAGTAATGCGCTCACCAAGCCAAAGGACGAACATACTACCTGCTGCCAAGATGATTGTTGCGGGAATAATAAAGATTGTCCAAGAGATGCCGCTAGCCAAAGCTTGACTAGCTTGCACCTTTAGATTCATTAAGTATGCAGGTGCTTGGAAAACCAATATGGCTACCGTGAGCAAACGTGTATACCAATTTATCTTTTTATGACCGCTCTCACCTTCACGCTGCATCTTTTGGAAATAAGGTACAGCGACAGCAAGGAGTTGCATAACGATAGAAGCTGAGATGTAAGGCATAATTCCAAGTGCGAAGATTGACGCATTGGAAAATGCACCACCAGAGAACATGTCTAACAGCGACATTAGACCGCCCGCAGTCTGCGACTGAAGTGTTGCCAACTTAGCCGGGTTGATACCTGGAAGTACAACGAACGACCCGAAACGATAGATTGCCGTGAATAGAATGGTAATGAGAATACGCTGACGCAAATCCTCTACCTTCCAACAGTTCTTTAGTGTCTCAAAAAACTTTTTCATTTACTTAGATTATAGTTGCGTTACCACCTACTGCCTTAATAGCTTCTTCGGCAGTCTTAGAGAATGCATTTGCCTCAACTTCTAGTTTAGCTTTCAACTCGCCATTACCAAGTACCTTTACAAGGTGCTTGCCGTTAGTAAGACCTGCTTCTTTGAGTTCAGCAATGCCAATCTTTGTGAGGTTCTTTTCCTCAGCTATTTTCTGTAGAACAGAAAGGTTTACTGCGAAATATTCTTTATGGTTGATATTCTTGAAACCAGCCTTAGGAATACGGCGCTGAAGAGGCATCTGACCACCTTCAAAACCAATCTTTCTCTTATAACCAGAACGAGATTTAGCACCCTTATTACCACGTGTAGAGGTACCACCCAGTCCAGAACCCGTACCACGGCCAATACGACGACGTGTATGTGTAGAGCCCTCAGCTGGTGTTAAATTATTTAATTTCATAATCGACTCGATATTAAAAGATTAATTATTCAACTACGTTAACCAGGTGATGAACCTTGCGGATCATACCGCGGATGCTAGGAACGTCCTCAACTTCAACAACCTGAGAGATCTTATGAAGACCCAGGGCAAGAAGTGTGCGCTTCTGATCAACTGGATAACCGATTTTACTCTTTATCTGCTTGATTTTTATTGTTGCCATTGTTTACTCTCCTATTAACCGTTAAATACTTTATCCATACTAATGCCACGATTACCTGCTATTGTATAAGCGTCACGCATCTGTGACAAAGCGGCGATTGTAGCCTTTACAAGGTTGTGAGGGTTTGATGAGCCTTTAGACTTAGCGATAACATCTGTAACACCAACGCTCTCAAGAACAGCACGCATAGCACCACCAGCCTTTAGACCGGTACCAGCTGCGGCTGGCTTCAAGAGAACCAAAGCACCACCAAATGAAACCTCTATCTCATGAGGAACAGTTCCCTTAAGTACTGGAACCTTCACAAGATTTTTCTTAGCAGCCTCTACACCCTTAGCTATAGCAGCAGTAACTTCACCAGCCTTGCCTAAGCCCCAGCCGATAACACCTTTGCCATCACCAACAACGACGATAGCAGAGAATGTGAATGTACGACCACCCTTTGTAACCTTAGTTACGCGGTTGATAGCAACCAAACGATCTTTCAGTTCTGCGTCACTATTTACTTTTACTTTATTCATTGCCATAATCGTTTAGAATTTTAATCCTCCCTCTCTAGCTGCGTCAGCAAGAGCCTGCACGCGACCATGATAGAGATAGCCATTACGGTCGAAAACTACAGATTCAATACCTGCGGCCTTTGCTTTTTCAGCAACAAGTTCACCAACTTTCTTAGCTTGATCAATCTTAGCCAATTTTTCAAGACCAAGAGATGAAGCTGAAACAAGTGTAGTACCTGTCAAATCATTAATTACCTGAGCGTATATCTGCTTATTTGAGCGGAAAACACTAAGACGTGGACGCTCAGCTGTTCCGTTTACACTCTTACGAATGCGGAACTTTATCTTAATTCGTCTTTCTACTTTCTTTGTTGTCATAATCGTAAAATCAATTAAAATTACTTAGCTGCAGCTGATTTACCAGACTTTCTGCGAATAACCTCACCCTGGAACAGGATACCCTTTCCCTTGTAAGGTTCAGGCATACGGAAAGAACGAATTTTTGCACAAATAAGACCCAACAATTGCTTGTCAGTAGACTCAAGTGTAAGAATTGGATTCTGGTTTCTTTCAGACTTAGTTTCAACCTTAACCTCTGTAGGAAGTTCCATAAAGATTGGGTGTGTATAACCAAGTGAAAATTCAATGACATTACCCTGATTTGACACACGGTAACCAACACCTACAAGTTCCAAAACTTTCTTATAACCTTCACTTACACCAATAACCATATTGTTAACCAATGAGCGGTAGAGGCCATGAAAAGCCTGCTTTTGCTTAACGTTAACTGGGCTATTCTCATCAACTGTGAATGTAATAGTTCCTTCATTGTTCTCAACAATGATTGAAGGATCTATTTTCTGTGAAAGTTCTCCCTTAGGACCTTTAACTGTAATAATGTCAGTTTTCTTGTCGAAACTAACTGTAACACCTGAAGGGATACTAATTGGCAATTTACCTATTCTTGACATATAAAATCCTCCAATTAATAAATATAGCAAAGAACTTCACCACCAATCTTAAGACCGGCAGCTTCCTTGTTAGTCATTACACCTTTAGATGTAGATAATATTGCAATACCTAATCCGTTAATTACTCTCGGCATGTCTTTATAACCGGTATACTGACGCAAACCTGGTGTAGACACGCGCTTCAAACTCTTGATTGCGCTCTGCTTTGTTGATGGGTCGTATTTCAAAGCGACCTTAATTGAACCCTGTGGACCTTCATCAACGAACTTGTAATTCAAGATGTAACCTTTTTCAAAAAGGATCTTTGTAATCTCTTTTTTCAAGTTAGATGCAGGAACCTCAACAACACGATGATGAGCCATAATTGCATTTCTGAGCCTTGTCAGATAATCTGCTATTGGATCTGTCATAAAATATAAATGTTTAATTAATCGGGATATCCCGACAATATTAAAAAAAAATTCGGATGGATCATGAAAAAGTGGTAGTGAAAAGGTATATGCCAAAGCATTAATCCTTATCACTAATCACAATATCATTATCATTACCAACTGGCCTTCCTTACTCCAGGTATCAAACCTGCAGACGCCATTTCACGGAACTGAATACGAGAAAGACCGAACTGACGGATATATCCTTTAGGACGACCTGTAATCTTGCAACGGTTGTGAAGACGAATTGGGTTTGAATTCTTTGGGAAACCCTGTAGTTTACGAGCAGCCTCGTAAGCTTCAGCTGGATCCTCAGAAGTAGCGATAATCTTTTTCAGAGCTGCGCGCTTTTCAGCGAAACGAGCAACTAGCTTTGCACGCTTAACTTCGCGAGCTTTCATTGATTCTTTTGCCATATTCCTTAATCGTTTTTAACGTTCTTGAATGGAAGACCGAAAGCCTTCAGAAGAGCATAACCTTCTTCATCAGTATTAGCTGATGATACGAAAGTAATGTTCATACCCTGGATACGGTCAATCTCATCGATATTTATCTCAGGAAAGATAATCTGCTCGGTAATACCCAAAGTGTAGTTACCACGACCATCAAACTTGCTTTCAATACCCTTGAAGTCACGGATACGTGGAAGAGATACGCGGATGAGCTTCTCTAGGAATTCATACATGCGTGCACCACGAAGTGTAACCATAACACCAATAGGCATCTTTTTACGAAGTTTGAAGTTAGCAATATCCTTCTTAGAATATGTAGCTACAGCCTTCTGACCCGTAATAGCAGTAATCTCATTAACCGCTACATCAACAATTTTCTTGTCCTGTGTAGCATCACCAAGACCTTGATTGATAACAATCTTCTTCAAAACAGGAATCTGCATTGTTGAAGAATAGTTAAACTGCTTTTGAAGTTCAGGAGCAATAGTCTCCTTATATACTTTCTTTAACTGTGCTGTATCCATTATTTGATTTCCTCCCCTGACTTTTTAGCGATACGAACCACATTCTTGCCATCATGCTTGATAGCAACACGAGTAGCTTTACCACTCTTAGGATCGATCAGACTGAGATTTGAAATATGAATTGAAGCCTCTTGCTTAACAATACCTCCTTGAGGATTCTTTGCAGAAGGCTTAGTGCTCTTTGACACGAGTTTTACCCCCTCGACGATAGCACGGTTCTTTTCAACCAACACCTTGAGCACCTTACCAGTCTTGCCCTTGTCACCACCGGCAAGAACAACCACTGTGTCGTCTTTCTTTATATGTAACTTACTCATTACTTACTTGTTTTATGATTAATTAAAGAACCTCAGGTGCCAAAGATACGACTTTCATGTTTACTGCACGAAGCTCGCGAGCTACAGGACCGAAGATACGACTACCACGAAGTTCACCTGCATTATTGAGCAATACACATGCGTTATCATCGAAACGGATATAAGAACCATCAGCACGACGAATTTCCTTCTTTGTGCGTACGATCAAAGCCTTTGATACTGCACCTTTTTTCAAATCGCTAGAAGGAATGACGTTTTGTACAGCAACTACTATAACGTCACCAACACTAGCATAACGACGACCGGTACCACCGAGAACACGGATGCATTTTGCCTCACGTGCGCCGCTGTTATCACATACTGTAAGTTTTGATTCTGCCTGTATCATAATTACTTAGCTTTTTCTACAATTTGTACTAATCTCCATCTTTTTGTCTTAGATAGAGGACGAGTCTCCATAATCTGCACTGTATCACCTACATTTGCTTCATTTTTCTCGTCGTGAGCATGGTACTTCTTTGTCTTCTGGACAAATTTACCATAAATAGGGTGCTTCTCTTTGAACTTAGAGGCAATAACAATGGTTTTATCCATTTTGTTGCTGACAACAACACCCTGTCTTACTTTTCTTAAATTTCTTGTTTCCATCTGGACCATTATTATTTATTAAGTTCTCTCTGACGAAGTTCTGTTTCAATACGTGCTATATCACGACGAGCAGCCTTAATCTGTGATGGATTCTCAAGAGGAGCTATTGAATGGTTCAACTTCATTTGATGGAGTTTTGCCTTAGATGTCTCCAACTTTTCTGCCAATCCCTTGACATCAAGTTCTTTTAATTCTTTAATCTTCATAGTTTAAGCGTTTTTATCGAAATCACGTCTAACAACAAACTTTGTCTTGACAGGAAGCTTCTGAGCAGCAAGGCGAAGCGCCTCTTTAGCAATGTCAAAAGAAACTCCCTCTACTTCAAAGAGGATACGTCCCGGTGTTACTGGTGCAACCCATCCAGCAGGATCACCCTTACCTTTACCCATACGGACATCGGCTGGTTTACGAGTGATTGGTTTATCAGGGAAGATTCTTATCCAAACCTGTCCCTGACGATTCATATAGCGGTTTACAGCTACACGAGCTGCCTCTATCTGACGACTATTAATCCATTTTGGCTCAAGAGTCTTGATACCAAACGAACCAAAAGCCAATTGTGTACCTCTGTGCGCGTTACCTTTATTACCGCGACCATCTTGAGGTCTTCTATATTTTACTCTTTTTGGCTGTAACATGATAGCTTCTACATTTAACGGTTATTGTTTCTCTTACGATTACCGCCACGACCATTACGGCCACCATTAGAACGGCCACCATTCTGCTTCTCCTGAGTAAAATTAGGTGTTAAGTCACGCTTGCCATAAACTTCTCCACGGCAAATCCAAACCTTAATACCCAGAAGACCAACCTTAGTGAGGGCCTCAACCTGACAGTAATCGATGTCTGCGCGGAAAGTATGCAATGGAGTACGACCCTCTTTGAACATTTCCTTACGAGCCATTTCAGCTCCGTTCAGACGACCTGTAATTTGAACCTTTATACCTTCTGCTCCTGCACGCATTGTATTTTGAACAGCCATCTTTATTGCACGACGGTAAGAAATTTTACCTTCAACCTGACGTGCGATGCTGTTACCTACGATGTTTGCATCAAGCTCTGGTCTTTTAACTTCAAAGATGTTAATTTGAATATCCTTATTATAGAGTTTCTTCAACTCTTCCTTAAGTTTATCAACATCCTGACCACCTTTACCAATGACGATACCCGGACGGGCTGTACAAATAGTGATGGTGACGAGTTTCAGTGTACGCTCGATGACAATGCGAGAAACGCTAGCCTTTGCTAGGCGCTCATTAAGATACTTACGGATTTTACGATCCTCTACGAGGCTATCTCCGAAGTTCTTGCCACCAAACCAATTTGAATCCCAACCACGGATAATACCAAGTCGGTTGCTTATTGGATTAACTTTCTGTCCCATTCTATTAATTATTTTCGTCGTTAGTTTTGGCTTCTACAAACAAGGTGACGTGATTAGAACGCTTACGGATTCTAAAACCACGACCCTGTGGTGCAGGTCTCATACGTTTCATAGTAACACCTCCGTCTACGAAGACCTTACTAATATAAAGTTCACCATCTTCAGCCTTACGGTCATTTTTATTCTCCCAGTTAGCAATTGCTGAGCGTAGCAGCTTCTCAACGTCTGCAGCAGCCTGCTTCTTAGAGAACTTAAGTACTCCGAGAGCGCGGTTAACTTCCATACCACGAATCATGTCTACAACGTAGCGCATTTTACGTGGAGAAGAAGGAACGCCTTTGAGCTTAGCGAAGTACAAATTTTTGCGAGCTTCCTTTAATTTTTCAGCTGCGATATGTTTTCTTGCTCCCATTATTTATTCTAATTTGTTAAATGGTTTAAACCCGCTTACTTTCTATTGTTACCAGAGTGTCCGCCGAAACGACGTGTTGGTGCAAACTCTCCGAGCTTGTGACCAACCATATTCTCAGTAATGTAAACAGGGATAAATTTGTTTCCGTTATGAACTGCAACAGTGTGTCCCACAAAATCAGGGGAAATCATTGATGCTCTAGCCCATGTTTTAACAACACTCGCCTTACCGCTCTCGTTCATAGCGAGAACCTTCTTTTCGAGTGATACGTTTATGTATGGACCTTTTTTTAATGAACGACTCATAATTTACTCTTTATTTTTTGTTAGCTCTTTCGATAATATACTTGCTAGAAAGCTTCTTCGGTGCACGAGTCTTAAGACCCTTTGCGTAAAGACCCTTACGAGAACGTGGATGTCCACCACTCTGACGACCTTCACCACCACCCATTGGGTGATCAACAGGGTTCATAACAACACCACGGTTATGAGGGCGACGACCTAACCAACGAGAGCGACCAGCCTTACCAGACTGCTCCAATGCGTGATCAGAATTACCGACACTACCAATAGTTGCTTTACAAGCACTCAAAATCTGGCGTGTTTCACCAGAAGGGAGCTTAATAACACAATAACTACCCTCACGAGAAGTCAACTGAGCAAAATTACCAGCCGAACGAACTAACAAAGCACCCTGTCCTGGACGTAATTCAATGTTATGAATCACTGTACCTACAGGAATGTTTGCAAGTGGAAGAGTATTACCAATCTCTGGGGCAGCTTCTGCGCCAGACATCAGAGTAGTACCTACTTGCAGTCCATTAGGAGCAATAATGTAACGTTTTTCACCATCTGCGTAATTAAGAAGAGCAATACGAGCTGATCTGTTTGGATCATACTCAATTGTCTTAACTACAGCAGGAACACCATCTTTCTCACGTTTAAAGTCTATCAAACGAAACTTCTGCTTATGGCCACCACCAATATAGCGAACGGTCATCTTACCAGTGTTGTTTCGACCACCAGTAGAACGTTTGCCGTAAACGAGAGACTTCTCTGGCACGGATGCAGTAATATCCTCGAACGTGCCAATAACTTTGTGTCTTTGTCCCGGTGTAACCGGGTTTAATTTACGTACTGCCATTTTTTATTTAAATATTGCTGTAAAAATCAATTGAATCGCCATCCTTTACAGTGACGATTGCTTTTTTGAACGCATTCTTCTGACCCTTAACGAGTCCAGCCTTTGTAAAGCGGCTAGAACGCTTTCCAGCGTAACGAAGAGTGTTCACATCTACTACTGTAACATTATACAGACCTTCGACCTCTTTCTTAATTTGGAGTTTATTAGCCTCAGGTCGAACGATGAAGCCATAACGGCTAGCGTTCTTCTCCGTGATATTGGTCTGCTTTTCAGTAACCAATGGTTTTATAATAAATGCCATATTCTAATTTCTCCTTTTTTACTTTGTTAAGATACCGTCGATAGCCTTTAGTGAGCTTTCTGTTATAACCAAGACATCAGCATTCAAAACTTTATACGAATTGAGTGTTGAAGCAGTCATTACATTAGCACGCTTTAAGTTACGAGCAGACAAATATACGTTTTTATTAACTTCTGGCAAAACAACAAGTGCCTTCTTGTCCTCGACTTTAAGATTTTTAGTAAAATTTATAAAATCTTTAGTTTTTGGAGCCTCAAAGTTGAAGTCTTCAACAACAACAATAGCACTTTCCTGAGCCTTATATGAGAGTGCAGACTTACGAGCAAGAACTTTTACTTTCTTGTTTAATTTGAAGTCATAATTACGTGGCTTAGGACCGAAAACACGACCACCACCAACAAGAATTGGTGAATTGATATCACCACGACGAGCACCGCCGCCACCTTTCTGACGACCAAGTTTGCGAGTAGAACCACTTATCTCACTTCTTTCCTTAGATTTTGCAGTACCCTGACGCTGTTGTGCAAGATATTGTTTTACATCAAGATAAAGAACGTGATCGTTAGGTTCAATTCCGAAGATAGCCTCATTAAGAGTTACCTTTCTTCCGGTCTCCTGACCATTTATATTTAAAACGCTAACTTCCATTACTTATTGATTAAAACGGTTGAACCATTACATCCAGCGACAGAACCCTTAACAAGAAGGAGATTATGTTCTGGAATTACCTTTAACACCTGGAGATTCTGAGTAGTAACGCGGTCACCACCCATTTGACCACCCATGCGCATGCCCTTAAACACCTTTGCAGGATAAGAACAAGCACCAATAGATCCCGGTTTACGAGCTCGGTCATCCTGACCGTGAGTACTTTGACCTACACCAGCAAAACCGTGGCGCTTAACAACACCCTGGAAACCTTTACCTTTAGAGGTTCCAACGATGTCTACAAACTTAGCATCAGCGAAAAGTTCAACAGTAATAGTATCGCCGAGGTTATGCTCCTCGTCAAACTTGAACTCGGCCAAGTGCTTCTTTGGTGTTGTGCCTGCCTTCGTAAAGGTTCCCATCATTGGCTTAGAAGTACGATTCTCCTTAGCCTCTCCGTAACCTAATTGAACAGCTTTGTAACCATCTTTTTCTTCTGTTTTGATCTGGGTTACAACACAAGGACCAGCTTCGATAACAGTGCACGGTACATTCTTACCGTCGGCACTGAAAACGGATGTCATTCCGATTTTTTTTCCAATTAATCCTGGCATTTCAATAAAAATTTTAAAGATTAATACTAAACTTAATAAAATTAGACTTTAATTTCAACTTCTACGCCTGAAGGCAAATCAAGTTTCATCAAAGCATCAACAGTCTTAGCTGTAGAACTATAGATATCAATAAGGCGCTTGAAATCTGAGAGCTGGAATTGCTCACGAGCCTTCTTGTTAACGAAAGTACTACGGTTCACTGTGTAGATACGCTTGTGAGTTGGCAATGGAATAGGACCGCTAACAATAGCGCCTGTAGCCTTAACAGCCTTCACAATCTTTTCAGCTGACTTATCAACCAACATGTGGTCATAAGACTTCAGCTTAATTCTAATTTTCTGACTCATTGTTTAATTTAATTATAAATGTATTAATAAAGAAGTAAGGGATCACCGTTTAAGAGTCATTCGCTAAACGGCTCACCCCACTTTAATATTCTTTTACAGTAGTTCTGAGTGTCCATGAACCTCTTCTAGAACAGCCTTAGCTATTGTTGAAGATAGAGGTGAATGATGATCATACTCCATTGAAGAAGTAGCACGACCAGAAGTGATTGTACGCAAAGCTGTTACATAGCCGAACATTTCAGCCAATGGAACCATAGCTTTAACGATACGTGCACCGCTACGAGCCTCTTCCATACCCTGAACAAGACCACGACGCTTATTCAAGTCACCGATTACATCTCCCATGTTCTCTTCAGGAGTAACAACCTCAACCTTCATGATTGGTTCCATAAGAACAGGACCAGCCTTAGGGCAAAGAACTTTGAATGCCTGATGAGCTACTAGTTCGAAAGACAACTGATCAGAGTCAACTGGATGGAAGCTACCATCAGAAAGAGTAACCTTAAGACCAGTCATTGGGAAACCACCAAGAACACCATTAGACAAGCAATCAGCAAAACCTTTCTGTACAGATGGTATGAATTCCTTAGGAACATTACCACCCTTTACAGCATTAACGAATTGCAAATCACCTTCCTTATAATCCTCATCCTTAGGACCAATAGTAACATCGATACAAGCGAACTTACCACGACCACCAGACTGCTTCTTATAAGTTTCACGGCTCTGTGCTGTGCGAGTAATAGCCTCCTTATAATTAACCTGTGGCTTACCCTGATTACATTCAACCTTGAACTCGCGCTTAAGACGGTCAATAATGATATCAAGGTGAAGTTCACCCATACCAGAAATAATAGTCTGACCGCTCTGCTCATCAGTACGAACAGTAAATGTTGGATCCTCTTCTGCAAGTTTAGCAAGACCAGTATCCATCTTAGCAACGTCAGCCTGGCTCTTTGGTTCAACAGCAACAGAGATTACAGTATCAGGGAATGTCATTGACTCAAGAACGATAGGATGATTCTCATCACAAAGAGTATCACCAGTACGAATATCCTTGAAACCAACACCTGCACCGATATCACCGGCATCGATAGATTCCATAGGAATTTCCTGCTTTGAGTTCATCTGGAACAGACGGCTGATACGCTCACGCTTACCAGAACGAGGATTGTATACATATGAACCAGCAGCAACCTTACCTGAATAAACACGGAAGAAAACTAGACGTCCCATGAATGGGTCGGTAGCAATCTTAAACGCAAGAGCTGATGTTGGAGCATCCTCAGTTGGTTTACGACCCTCTTCTTCATCAGTATCAGGGTTTGTACCCATAATAGCTTCTGTATCAAGAGGAGAAGGCAAGAATGCACAAATATAATCAAGAAGTGGCTGTACACCCTTGTTCTTATATGAAGAACCAAGAAGCATAGGAGTAAGCTCCATTGAGATAGTACCCTTACGGATAGCAGCAATCAACTTGTCAGTTGGAACTTCTTTACCGTCAAGGTAAAGTTCCATAACTTCATCATCAAAATTAGCTGCATTCTCTATCATCTTGTCGTGCCATTCAGTAGCTTCGTCAACAAGTTCTGCAGGTATTTCTTCTATATCATACTCAGCACCCATTGTCTCGTCATGCCAAAGAATAGCCTTCATAGTGATAAGATCTACAACACCTTTGAAGTTTTCTTCAGCACCGATAGGAATCTGAATTGGGCAAGGATTTGCACCAAGAACAGTCTTCATCTGGCGAACAGTTTCATAGAAATCTGCACCAGAACGATCCATCTTATTAACATAACCGATACGAGGAACATTATACTTATCAGCCTGACGCCAAACAGTCTCTGACTGAGGTTGAACACCATCAGCAGCAGAATATGTAGCAACAGCACCATCAAGTACACGAAGTGAGCGCTCTACCTCAGCAGTAAAGTCCACGTGTCCCGGAGTATCTATTAAGTTAATCTTATATGAGTCATTTTCGTAATTCCAGTTACAAGTGGTAGCCGCAGAAGTAATAGTTATACCACGCTCCTGCTCTTGGGCCATCCAGTCCATTGTAGCCGCACCATCATGAACCTCACCAATTTTATGAGTTTTACCAGTGTAAAACAAGATACGCTCAGACGTTGTAGTCTTTCCTGCATCAATGTGAGCCATGATACCGATGTTACGAGTCAAATGTAAATCGCGATTTGCCATTTTCTTTTTACCTTTATATGATTAGAATCTGAAATGAGCGAATGCACGGTTAGCCTCAGCCATACGATGCATATCTTCCTTACGCTTGAATGCGCCACCCTGATTGTTATAAGCATCCATAATTTCAGCAGCCAACTTCTCAGCCATTGACTTACCACCACGCTTACGTGCATACTGGATTAGGTTCTTCATTGAAATACTTTCCTTACGATCTGGGCGTATTTCTGTTGGTACCTGGAATGTAGCACCACCAATACGGCGGCTTTTTACCTCAACCTGAGGAGTAATGTTATCAAGAGCCTGCTTCCATATTTCAAGAGCTGGCTTCTCTTCTTTTGTCATCTTATCTTTTACAGTATCAAGAGCCTTGTAAAAGATTTCATAAGATGTATTCTTCTTACCATCATACATCAAATGATTAACGAACTTAGAGACCTTCTGGTCATTGTAAACTGGATCCGGAAGGATCACGCGTTTCTTTGGTTTTGCTTTTCTCATTTTGTTTGAAAAATAAATTCTGCATGGGGCTGTTTCTTACTGTCCTTCAATGTCCGCTCCCGAACATTTACTCAACCTGTTATTAACAATATCTCCAGCAAAACGGATAAAAATTTCTTTAATTTCAGAATTACTTCTTAGCTGCCTTTGGACGCTTAGCACCATACTTAGAACGACGCTGAGTACGATTAGCAACACCTGCGGTATCAAGAGTACCACGAACGATGTGATAACGTACACCTGGAAGGTCCTTTACACGACCACCACGTACAAGAACGATTGAGTGCTCCTGAAGGTTATGTCCTTCTCCTGGAATGTAAGAGTTTACTTCCTTCTGGTTTGTCAAACGTACACGTGCAACCTTACGCATTGCTGAATTAGGCTTCTTAGGTGTTGTAGTGTAAACACGAACACAAACACCGCGGCGCTGAGGACAGTTGTCCAAAGCTGGTGACTTGCTCTTGTCAACAATCACCTTTCTGCCTTTTCTTACTAACTGTGAAATAGTAGGCATAATTTTACTTTTTTAATTTATATATTTATTTTATTATTGTCACTTTACAGAAAACTAGGCATTAAAACATGCCCATTTCGGGCTGCAAAGGTACGAACAAAACTTTGAATTACCTAATTATAAAGAATGCGAAAAGTCTATATCTTACCGAAATTAGCAAGATATAGACTTTATTAACATTTATTTTAAAAATGTGATTATTCTATGACTCTTTTTTAGGTAAATCAAATGGGGCAATAATACCTGATTGCTGCTCAGGTATAACAATTTTACCAAACTGCTGCTCGTACTTATACACATTTTCCTGTAGAGCCTGGAGCAAACGCTTAGCATGCTCTGGAGCCATTATTACACGAGCGTTTATCTCTGGCTTTGGCAGACCAGGTAGTATACTGGCAAAGTCAAGAACAAAGTCTGAACTTGAATGTGTTATTAGCGCAAGATTGGCATATACACCCTTTGCTACTTCTGGTTTTAATTCTATCTGCAATCCCTGATTCTTATTATCTTCCATAACTATTACTAATCTAAAGGTTTATTATACATACAAAGGTACGTAAAAACTTTCGCACACACAAGAAAACTAACAAAATAATTAACTACTTATTGGCACTAGTATAAAACAATTTCTCATTTTGGAAATGATAATTTTTGCTTAAGTATTTATATTACCACATCAAATATGCCTCCTATAAAAAATTAACTCTACTGTCTAGTTTAAGTGATCAGCTTTTAGTGTAGGAAGTGATAAAATAAATGTTTGGAGCCCAGATTTCTCAATAACAATTTAAATTTTGTAGATTTGAGCTGTCTTACCTGCGTCTTTTGTGTTTTTTAGCTACGGAGCTACGGCATCTCTTGCAAAGCCTATAAACAGGGGGTTAACAAGAGATTGCTAGCCTCATTTAGCTTCGATAAGCTACGTTTTAGCTACGTTGTCTATTTCTGTATATATAATGTACGTATACGCACGCGCGCACTCAGGACTTTTAAAAATATAAGTGTCGAAGTATCAATATAATGAATATCAATATGTTACCTACCATATTGACTAATACAAGGTGACGGTGAAAATATCAAGTTTTACATACGTTTCTATATAGAAACGCATAGCGTTTTACGTTGTTTTATCTTCCAATACTTCGTAAAACGCAATGCAATATAACGTAAAACGCATCGTAATACATCGTAAAACGCAATGCAATATGATGAAATTCTTATCTAGATTTTACTGCCCCCCCCCTCACCGTCATTTGATTATACTGGAAAAGAACTCTAACTAGTTGATGTTCAAATAACAGACACTTCGACACTTGTTTCTCAGAAAAGTCCAGAGTGTGTGCGCGTTTTAAGTTCTGTGTAGCATCAGTAATTGAAAATTTGGCTAACAGCACAAACTTGATTTCATTGCATGGACAAAAATATCGAAGTCTCTTTGCCGAGAATTCAACGGAATTCATCAGAATAGTTAAACAAGCTTGGAAATTCTACTCTCGTTTACTGTATCAACTTAAACATCCTCAGTTCCTCAGATGCAGCCAACGTTTCTTTGATAAATTCACTCATAGAATACATTTCATTCTTAAAAAGACACAAGTTAACGTAGCTAGAACGTAGCTTGCCGTAGCTGAATCCAGCAAACTACGTTACTATATCCCTAATGTTTAGAGGCTTTGCAAGAGATGCCGTAGCTCCGTAGCTAAAAAACACAAAAAACGCAGGTAAGTCAGTCCAAATATACAAAATTCAAATCCATCCACTTGAAAATATAATATTACTAATTGTTTTAAAACCAAATATAGACTCATCACGTGTTTTTGCAGAACAGTAATAACCATATATAATAAAAAAGAGTAGGCAACAATAAATGCTGCCTACTCTAGTATATTAATGTATATCGTTATTATTCTGTAACAACTCCGTGTTCAGCGAAGTCAAGAACATTTTTGCGATTAGCTTGCATACGCTCATACTCTTCTTTCGAACCGACTACAAGTTTATCCCATTGACGAAGTCCAGTACCTGCAGGTATCAAATGTCCACAAATAACATTTTCCTTCATACCTTCAAGCTTATCCTGCTTACCACGAATAGCAGCCTCATTAAGAACCTTTGTTGTTTCCTGGAAAGAAGCAGCACTCATAAAGCTCTTTGTAGCAAGAGCTGCACGTGTAATACCTTGCAGAATCTGAGTAGATGTTGCAGGAACAGCATCACGTACCTGGATGAGCTTTAGATCACGACGTTTCAGAGAAGAATTCTCGTCACGCAACTTACGTGCGGTAACAATCTGACCTGGTTTCATAACATCTGAATCACCAGCATCTGTGACAACTTTCTTGCCCCAAATACGATCATTCTCTTCAGCAAAGTCGAGCTTATCAGCCAATTCCTGCTCCAAGAATGTTGTATCACCTGGATCATCTATACGAACCTTACGCATCATCTGGCGAACGATAATTTCAAAGTGCTTATCATTAATCTTCACACCCTGAAGACGATAAACGTCCTGTACCTCATTCACGATATATTCCTGAACAGCTGTAGGACCCTTAATTGCAAGGATATCACCTGGAGTAGTAACACCGTCAGAAAGAGGTGTACCAGCACGAACAGCATCATGTTCCTGAACAAGAATCTGCTTAGACAATGATACTAGATATTTCTTCTGATCACCTGTCTTTGAGGTTACGATTATTTCACGATTTCCTCTCTTTACCTTGCCCATTGTTACCTCACCGTCGATTTCAGAAACAACAGCTGGGTTAGATGGATTACGAGCTTCAAACAATTCTGTTACACGAGGCAGACCTCCAGTGATATCACCGGCACCACCAACAGCACGTGGAATCTTAACGATAGTTTCACCAGTATTAACTGTTGCACCATCCTCAATAACAACGTGACCACCTACAGGGAAGTTATATGTACCAACAACATTACCAGCAGCATCAAGAATATCACATGTAGGAACCTTTGAACGGTCCTTAGAATCAGTAATAATCTTTTCAGTCAAACCGGTTGTATCATCGGTTTCAGCATGGAAGGTAATACCCTCAATAACATCATTGAATCTCAATGTACCCGCATACTCAGTAACGATAACGGCATTGAACGGATCCCATTTTGCAATTAGATCGCCCTTCTTTACCAAGTCACCCTGACCGAAATAAAGTGAAGAACCGTAAGGAACATTAAGAGTACTAAGTACTATATTTGTATTTGGATCGATGAAACGAATTTCTGCAAGACGGCTTACAACCATTTTACAATCCTTATCGTCCTCGTTCTTGAACGGAACGGTACGTATTTCATCAAATTCAACTTTAGAGTCATTCTTTGCGACAATACTTGCATTAGCAGCAGCATTACCAGCGACACCACCGGCGTGGAAAGTACGAAGGGTAAGCTGTGTACCAGGTTCACCAATAGCCTGAGCAGCGATAACGCCGACAGCCTCACCTAGCTGAACCATTCTTGCAGTAGCAAGGTTACGTCCGTAACACTTCATACATACACCATGCTTGCTTTCGCAAGTAAGAACTGAACGGATTTCAACCATTTCAATTGGTGACTCATCAATGATTTTAGCTTTTGCCTCATTGATTTCCTCTCCTGCATGAACAATAACCTCACCTGTTGTAGGAAGAACAATGTCATGAACAGAAACACGTCCAAGAATACGTTCAAATAATGTAGAGATAATCTCATCACCATTCTTTAGCGCACGACATTCAAGACCACGAAGCGTACCACAATCATCCTCTGTGATAATAACGTCATGAGAGACGTCTACAAGACGACGAGTCAAGTATCCAGCATCGGCAGTCTTCATAGCTGTATCAGCAAGACCCTTACGAGCACCATGTGAAGAGATGAAGTACTCCAACACAGACATACCTTCCTTAAAGTTAGAAAGAATTGGGTTTTCAATGATCTGCTGACCTTCAGCACCAGCCTTCTGAGGCTTTGCCATAAGACCACGCATACCAGAAAGCTGCTTAATCTGATCTTTAGAACCACGGGCACCGGAATCAAGCATCATGTATACAGCATTGAATCCCTGGTCAGCCTCGGTCATCTCTTTCATCAAGACATTACCAAGGTCATTATTTACGTGAGTCCATGCATCAATTACCTGATTATAACGCTCAGTATCAGTGATGAAACCCATTTCATAATTTGCCTTTATCTGATCAACTTCTTCCTGTCCCTTGCCTACAATATCAGCCTTCTCCACTGGTATGATAATATCATCCAAGTTAAATGAAAGACCTGCGACATAAGACATACGGTAACCCAAGTTCTTGATACCGTCAAGGAAAGAGCAGGCACGAGCCATACCAACAGCCTTGATAACATCAGAAATGATACCACGAAGTGTTTTCTTAGAAATAATATCATTGAAGAAGCCTACTTCGTCAGGAATAATCTGATTAACGATAACACGTCCTACAGAAGTTTCAACCATGTGACGAACAGGTTTGCCATCAACGATATCATCAACTATACACTTAACACGTGCATGTAGTTCACAACGTCCCTCGTTATTGGCAATCATAGCCTCCTCTGGTCCATAGAAATGAAGACCTTCTCCCTTAGCACCTGGACGTATCTTTGTAATGTAATACAAACCAAGTACCATATCCTGTGAAGGCACTGTAATAGGAGCACCATTCGCTGGGTTCAGAATATTATGGCTTTGCAGCATAAGAATCTGCGCCTCAAGTACAGCCTCATTACTTAATGGAAGATGGACAGCCATCTGGTCACCATCAAAGTCAGCGTTGAATGCAGTACATGCAAGCGGATGAAGCTGAATAGCTTTACCCTCAATAAGTTTTGGCTGGAAAGCCTGAATACCAAGACGGTGAAGTGTCGGCGCACGGTTAAGCATTACAGGGTGTCCCTTCATTACATTTTCAAGGATGTCCCAGATAACCGGCTCACGGCGATCTACAATCTTCTTTGCACTCTTTACAGTCTTTACAATACCACGCTCAATAAGCTTACGTATAATAAATGGCTTAAACAGTTCGGCTGCCATTAATTTTGGAAGACCACACTCACCCATCTTCAATTCAGGACCAACAACGATTACTGAACGTGCAGAATAGTCAACACGCTTACCAAGCAAGTTCTGACGGAAACGTCCCTGCTTACCTTTCAGTGAATCTGAAAGTGACTTCAAAGGGCGATTACTTTCACTCTTAACAGCAGAAGACTTACGTGAGTTGTCAAACAAAGAATCGACAGCTTCCTGAAGCATACGCTTCTCATTACGTAAGATAACCTCAGGAGCCTTAATTTCCATAAGTCTCTTAAGACGATTATTACGTATAATGACACGACGATATAAGTCGTTAAGGTCAGATGTAGCAAATCTACCACCATCAAGTGGTACAAGTGGACGTAACTCTGGAGGAGTTACAGGGATAATCTTCATTATCATCCACTCTGGTTTGTTGAATTCCTTTGATGCACGGAAAGCCTCTACAACCTGAAGGCGCTTCAAAGCCTCTGTCTTACGCTGCTGGCTACCATCATTGTTAGCACGGTCACGCAGTTCATAGCTCAAGCCATCAAGGTCAATATTAGCTAACAAATCATAAATTGCTTCAGCACCCATTTTAGCTATAAACTTATTAGGGTCGCTGTCATCAAGATAATTATTGTTAGGATCAATTCTATTGTCAAGGATATCAAGATATTCATCCTCAGTAAGGAGATCCATCTTGTGAGATCCGTTAAGTTCCAAACCATCAGCATCCTTCTTTCCCTCCATAGCACCTGCCTTGATGACGATATACTTTTCGTAGTATACCACAGCATCCAGTTTCTTTGTAGGAAGTCCCAACAGATAACCTATCTTGTTAGGTAAAGAGCGGAAATACCAGATATGTGCAACTGGGACAACAAGTTCGATATGTCCTGAACGTTCACGACGAACCTTTTTCTCAGTTACCTCTACACCACATCTGTCACATACTATACCTTTATAACGAATACGTTTGTACTTACCGCAGGCACATTCATAATCACGGGTAGGACCGAAAATGCGCTCACAGAATAGACCGTCACGTTCAGGCTTATATGTGCGATAATTAATGGTTTCAGGTTTTGTAACCTCGCCATACGAATTTTCCAAGATCTCCTCAGGAGAGGCAAGACCTATAGTAATCTTCGTAAAATTATTTTTAACTTTTGTATCTTTCTTAAAAGCCATATTTATCTTTTGATTAGGGTGTTCACATTAATCGAGTTTGATACTTAAACCAAGACCACGGAGTTCGTGCAGCAACACGTTGAGTGATTCAGGAATACCAGGAGTTGGCATTGGATCTCCCTTGACAATCGCCTCATAAGCCTTACTACGACCAACAGTGTCATCAGACTTAAGAGTAAGGATTTCCTGAAGAACATGACTAGCGCCAAATGCCTCAATAGCCCAAACCTCCATTTCTCCAAAACGCTGACCTCCGAACTGAGCCTTACCACCAAGTGGCTGCTGAGTAATAAGAGAGTAAGGACCGATAGAACGAGCATGCATCTTATCCTCAACCATGTGTCCGAGTTTCAAGAAGTAAGTTACACCCACAGTAGCAGGCTGGTCAAACTTCTCACCGGTCTCACCATCATAAAGATATGTAGAACAAAGATTTGGCAGTCCTGCCTTATCTGTCCATTCCTTCAAATCGGCAAGTTTAGCACCATCAAAGATAGGAGTAGCAAACTTACATCCCAATTTCTGTCCAGCAGCACCAAGAATAGCCTCGAAGATCTGTCCCAAGTTCATACGAGAAGGCACACCCATTGGGTTAAGTACCAAGTCTACAGGACGTCCGTCAGCCATAAATGGCATATCCTCTGTACGCACAACCTTAGAAACGATACCCTTGTTACCGTGTCGACCAGCTAGTTTATCACCAACCTGAATCTTACGCTTCTTGGCAACATAAACCTTAGCCATCTGAAGAATACCAGAAGGAAGTTCATCACCAATAGATATAGCGAACTTTTTACGTTTCATCTCTGCATCAAGAAGTTTATACTTACGTATATAGTTCATGATAAGCATCTGAATCAAGCCATTTGTGTGTTCGTCTTCTGTCCAGTTATTACTTTGAATGCCATCATACTCAAGGTTTTTAAGTGAAGTTTTTGTGAACTTACTTCCCTTTGTAATGATTTCAGCATCTGTATAATCTTTAACACCCTGACAAATCTTACTTTCAGTAAGAGTCATCAATTTGTCTACTAGAATATCTTTCAAGTCATCATTCTTAGCCTCATACTCTTCATCAATCTTAGCAAGGATAACCTTATCCTGCTTCTTTGAATCACGAGTCTTTACAGCGCGAGAGAACAACTTTTTATCTATAACAACACCACTCAATGATGGGTTAGCCTTCAATGAAGAATCTTTAACATCACCAGCCTTGTCACCGAAAATGGCACGAAGCAACTTCTCTTCAGGAGAAGGATCGCTCTCACCCTTAGGTGAAATCTTACCGATAAGAATATCGCCTGGCTCAACACGAGCACCAACACGAATTACACCGTTATCATCAAGATCCTTTGTAGCCTCTTCGCTTACATTAGGAATATCTGAAGTGAATTCCTCAACACCACGCTTCGTCTCGCGTACGTCAAGAGAATATTCATCAACATGTACAGAGGTCAATACGTCATCACGAACCATACGTTCTGAAACAACTACAGCATCCTCATAGTTATATCCCTTCCAAGGAATATAAGCAACAAGCAAGTTGCGACCAAGTGCAAGTTCACCGTTTTCAGTAGCATAACCTTCTGTAAGAATATCACCAGCTTTAACGCGCTGACCTTTACTACAAATAGGACGAAGGTCAATTGTCATATTCTGATTAGTACGGCGGAACTTAGGAATACGATATTCCTTAAGAACAGGCTCGAAACTAACAAATTCTTCTTCTTCAGTACGATCGTAAAGAATACGAATAGTTGTAGCGTCAACATACTCAATAACACCCTCACCCTCAGCGGTAATCATAGTACGAGAATCCTCGCAAACCTGCTTTTCAAGACCTGTACCTACAATTGGAGCATCATTATGAATAAGTGGAACTGCCTGACGCATCATGTTACAACCCATCAACGCACGGTGTCCGTCATCATGCTCCAAGAAAGGAATAAGTGATGCTGAAACAGATGCAATCTGCTGTGGAGAAACGTCAACTAAGTCTACCTCATCATGTGAAACTACTGGATAATCAGCATCCTGACGACACTTAACAGTATCCTTAATAAAGGATCCTTCAACAGTTAGAGGTGCATTACCCTGACCGATAATTTTCTCTTCTTCCTCTTCGGCTGTAAGATAAATCACGTCTTCGTTCTTCATATCAACCTTAGAGTCAGTAACTGTTCTATAAGGAGTGATAATAAATCCAAGATCATTTATCTTAGCATATATACATAAAGATGAAATAAGTCCAATGTTAGGTCCTTCAGGACTCTCAATAGGACAAAGACGACCATAGTGAGTATAGTGAACATCACGAACCTCAAATCCGGCGCGTTCACGAGACAGACCACCAGGACCTAAGGCTGACAAACGACGCTTGTGAGTAACCTCGGCAAGTGGGTTGGTCTGGTCCATGAACTGACTCAAAGGATTAGTTCCAAAGAAAGAATTTATTACGCTTGATATTGTCTTTGCGTTAATCAAGTCAGTAGGAGTGAACACCTCGTTATCACGTACATTCATACGCTCACGGATTGTGCGGCTCATACGTGCAAGACCAATAGCAAACTGATTAGCCAATTGTTCACCGACTGTGCGTACACGACGGTTGCTCAAGTGGTCAATATCATCAACTGTTGCGTTAGAATTAACCAACTGGATAAGATACTTAATAATCTCAATAATATCATCCTTGGTCAAAACACGTGTATCCATGTCTGTAGTAAGACCAAGTTTCTTATTGATTCTGTAGCGACCTACCTCACCAAGATCGTAGCGCTTATCAGAGAAGAACAAGTTCTGGAAAACTTCACGAGCACTTGCATCATCAGCAGGATCAGCATTACGCAACTGGCGGTAGATATAATTAACAGCCTCTTTTTCAGAGTTGCTAGGATCCTTTGCCAAGGTATTGAAGATAATAGTATACTTGTTAGCAGCCTCTTCGTCCTTGTGAAGCAAGATAGAAGAAGTACCGCTCTCAAGAATCTCATCAATATTATCCTCAGTAAGTTCTGTCTCACGCTCCATGATAACTTCATTACGCTCAATAGAAACAACCTCACCAGTATCCTCATCAACGAAGTCCTCGTTCCAGCTCTTCAAGACACGAGCCGCAAGTTTGCGACCAATAGCAGCCTTGATATTCTTCTTGTTAACCTTAACTTCCTCTGCAAGATCAAAGATTTTCAGGATATCCTTATCCTGCTCATATCCCATTGCACGGAGAAGAGTAGTAACAGGCAATTTCTTTTTACGGTCAATATAAGCATACATGACATTATTAATGTCAGTTGCGAATTCAATCCAAGATCCCTTGAATGGTATAATGCGGGCACTATAAAGAACAGTACCATTAGCATGTACACCTTGACCAAAGAAAACACCAGGAGAACGATGTAACTGTGAAACAACAACACGCTCAGCACCATTGATTACAAAAGTACCGTTCTGTGTCATATATGGGATAGTACCCAAGAATACATCCTGAATAAACGTACCAAAATCCTCATGATCAGGATCAGTACAGTACAGTTTCATCTTAGCCTTCAAAGGTACACTATATGTAAGACCACGCTCAAGACACTCATCAATAGAATATCTAGGCGGATCAATAAAGTAATCCAAGAACTCAAGAACGAAATTATTACGCGTGTCGGTTATAGGGAAGTTTTCAGCGAAAACTTTATATAGACCGTCATTCTTGCGTTCCTCAGGCGGAGTGTCCAACTGTAAGAAGTCACAAAAAGACTTCAACTGCACATCGAGAAAATCCGGATATGGTAGCGGATTATGCACGCTGGCAAAATTTACTCTGTTATCAACAACTTTTGTCATAAAGTAATATTTAATTGACCCTACCGGGCGATAAGCTTTATCAGCCTAATAAGGCTAATTATGTATAAAAGACACAAAAAGGTTAGGACCAACCTACTTGGAAGATCCTAACCATATTTTTAATGAAAGATGTAATTCTGAATTACTTCAGCTCTACCTTAGCACCAGCCTCTTCGATAACCTTCTTAAGGTTCTCAGCCTCGTCCTTAGCAACGCCTTCCTTAACAGTAGCAGGAGCACCGTCTACGATGTCCTTAGCTTCCTTAAGACCTAGGCCACAAGCCTCTTTAACAGCCTTAACAACCTGTAGCTTTGTAGCGCCAACCTCAACGAGAACTACGTCGAAAGAAGACTTTTCCTCAGCTGCAGCTGCACCACCAGCAGCAGGACCAGCAGCTACAGCAACAGCTGCTGCAGCAGGCTCAATACCATACTCGTCCTTAAGGACTGTTGCCAACTCATTTACTTCTTTAACAGTAAGATTTACTAATTCTTCTGCAATAGCTTTAACGTCTGCCATTTTATTCTAAATTTTAATTGTTCTTGTTAAAAATAATATTTTTGACTCTAATAATTGAATATCTGTTCAATCAGAATTATTCAGGACGCTCACCTAAAGTCGTAAGCACACCATGGATGGTGTTTGCGCCTGATTGAAGAGCTGAAACAACGTTCTTTGCAGGAGACTGCAACAGAGAGATAATCTCTGCGATAACTTCGTTCTTGCTCTTAAGAGCTGCAAGCTCAGGGAGTTTATTAGCACCAACATAGATGCTTTCCTCAACATAAGCAGCCTTGAGTGCAGGAATTTCTTCCTTCTCGTATTCTTTTAGCAACTTAGCTGGAACATTAGCTGTATTTGTGAACATTACAGCTGTAGTACCCTTAAGTGCTACATATAAAGGCTCAAAATCAATATCTGAAGCCTCAAAAGCCTTGTGAAGAAGAGTATTCTTCACAACAACCATCTTAATTTCACTCTTGAAGCACTTGCGACGGAGATTACTTGTAGCCTCAGCGTTCAATCCGGTAACATCTACCAAATAGAAGTGAGGGAACTCACCCAACATCTTACCAAGTTCAACAATAATAGTATCTTTTACTTCTTTCTTCATTGTACAAAACTTTTAGAGTGATTCAACTGATTTAGGATCAATTTTGATACCCTTACTCATAGTGCTAGAAATAAAGATACTCTTAATATATGTACCTTTAGCAGCAGCAGGTTTCAATTTGATAACTGTAAGAATAAATTCCTTAGCGTTACCATAAATCTGCTCAGTAGTCATACTAACCTTACCGATAGAAGTATGGATAATACCAGCCTTATCTACCTTAAAGTCTATTTTACCTTGCTTTACTTCTTTTACTGCCTTAGCAACGTCCATAGTTACAGTGCCACTCTTAGGGTTTGGCATCAAGCCACGAGGACCAAGGATACGTCCAATAGGTCCAATCTTACCCATACAAGAAGGCATAGTAATGATGACATCAATGTCTGTCCAACCACCTTTGATTTTCTCGACATATTCATCAAGACCAACATAGTCAGCACCAGCTTCCTTAGCGGCAGCTTCCTGATCAGGAGTACAGAGAGCAAGCACACGAGTAGTCTTACCAGTTCCGTTTGGCAGTGAAACAACACCGCGAACCATCTGATTAGCCTTACGTGGGTCTACACCCAGACGTACATCAATATCCAGAGACGCATCAAACTTTGTTGTGGTAATATCCTTAACAAGTTCTGAAGCTTCTTTCAATGTGTATGCCTTCCCTGCTTCAACCTTTTCAGCTACTGATTTTTGATTTTTTGTCAGTTTACTCATTTTTTTAATTGAAGTTATAAATTATTCACCAGGGAAGTCCCCTTTTACAGTAATACCCATACTACGAGCAGTACCAGCAATCAGCTTCATAGCAGATTCAACTGTAAAGCAGTTGAGGTCTGTCATCTTGTCTTCAGCAATACCCTTAATCTGCTCCCAAGTTACAGAAGCAACTTTTTGACGATTAGGCTGAGATGAAGCAGTCTTAATCTTGGCAACCTCTTTCAACTGAACAGCTGCAGGAGGAGTCTTGATTATGAAGCTAAATGACTTGTCTGTATAGTAAGTAATAACAACAGGTAGGATCTTACCTGCCTTATCCTGGGTACGGGCGTTAAACTCCTTGCAGAATCCCATAATATTGATACCCTTAGATCCCAATGCAGGACCTACTGGAGGTGAAGGATTCGCAGCGCCACCCTTAATCTGTAATTTGATTAAACCAGCAACTTCTTTAGCCATTTTTTTTGTTAATATTAAAAATTAAATTTGTATAAAGGTCGGTTAACTTCCGTAACGAGGACTAACCTTCCTTTTCAACTTGCATAAAACCGAGTTCTAACGGAGTCTTACGTCCGAAGATCTTAACCATCACTTTCAGTTTGTGCTTATCGGCATTTACCTCTTCGATAACTCCGCTAAAGCCACTGAATGGACCATCTGTAACCTTTACCATTTCATCAACAGTATAAGGGATATCAATATTATCCTCTATTTCTGTTTCCTCGGCAGTACCGAGCATACGGTTGATTTCAGACTGTGGAACGGGTGACGGTTCATCTAATCCTCCAAGGAAACCTAAACAGTTAGGGATAAAGCGCAAAGTATGCGCAACATCACCAACAAGGTTAGCCTCAACAAAGATATAGCCAGGGAGAGAAATTTTCTCCTTTACTACTCTTTTGCCATTACACAAGGAAGCATGCTTCTCTGTTGGTATTAAAACCTGAGAGACATGAGTTTTGAGCAACTCGTTGTGTTTCATTTCGGCTTCAATGTATTCTTTCAACTTAGCCTCTTTTCCACTAACAGCGCGAAGCACATACCATTTATTTCCTGTTTCAGCCATTTTCCTAAAAAAATTAATTTGGATAGATTGTACTCATCACAAACCTAAACACACTGTCCATTGCGAACACCACAATAGCAATGACAAGGGAAGCAGATAATACAACCATTGCACTGTGAGTAAGTTCGGCACGTGTCGGCCAAGTAGTTTTATGCGCAAGCTCGTCATAGCAAGCCTTGCAATAATTTACTATCTTTTTAAACATATTATCTTCTTATTAGCACGGGAAGCAGGACTTGAACCCACGACCCTCGGTTTTGGAGACCGATGCTCTACCAACTGAGCTATTCCCGTATATGAGGTTCCCGTCGAAGCGGGAACTTCATTTTATTTTGAGTTTCGAATTAGTCTTCGAGAATCTCTGTAATCTGACCTGAACCTACAGTACGACCACCTTCACGGATAGCGAAACGAAGTCCTGGGTTGATTGCGACAGCGTAGATAAGTTCTACATTGATCTCAACGTTATCACCAGGCATTACCATTTCAACACCCTCTGGAAGAGTGATTTCACCAGTACAGTCCATAGTACGAAGATAGAACTGAGGACGATACTTATTTCCGAATGGAGTATGACGACCACCTTCTTCTTTCTTCAATACATAGATAGAAGCCTTGAACTTCTTGAAAGGTTTGATCTGACCTGGATGGCAAAGAACCATACCACGCTTGATTTCAGCCTTATCAATACCACGAAGAAGCAAACCAACGTTATCACCGGCCATACCTTCGTCAAGAATCTTACGGAACATTTCAACGCCAGTTACAACCGACTTCTTATCTTCACCAAGACCCAATAGTTCAACTTCATCACCAACATGGATAATACCTGTCTCGATACGACCTGTAGCAACAGTACCACGGCCTGTGATTGAGAATACATCCTCAACTGGCATCAAGAATGGTTTATCTGTAGCGCGAGGAGGTTCCTGAATCCACTCATCAACAGTGTTCATGAGGTCCATAACCTGATTAACCCACTTTTCAACACCGTTCAAAGCACCAAGTGCAGAACCGCGAATGATAGGAGTATCCTCTTCGAATTCATATTGTTCAAGAATTTCATGAACTTCCATTTCTACAAGTTCAAGCATTTCTTCGTCCTCAACCATATCACACTTGTTCAAGAATACAACAAGACGTGGTACGTTTACCTGACGAGCGAGCAATACATGCTCACGAGTCTGAGGCATAGGACCATCAGTAGCAGCTACAACCAAGATAGCACCATCCATCTGAGCAGCACCAGTAACCATGTTCTTTACATAGTCGGCGTGTCCCGGACAGTCTACGTGAGCGTAGTGACGCTTAGCTGTCTCATACTCAATGTGCGCTGTATTAATAGTAATACCACGCTCTTTCTCCTCAGGAGCATTATCAATCTGATCGAAAGACTTAATTTCTTCAGAACCAAATCCTGCCTCTGAAAGGACCTTAGAAATGGCAGCTGTTAAAGTAGTCTTACCGTGGTCTACGTGACCAATTGTACCAATGTTAACATGCGGCTTGGTACGCTGGAATGTCTCTTTAGCCATAGCTTATTGTTTTATTTATATAAATGAATATCTTTTTATTTTATTGTTTTTCTTCAGTTACCAAAAGAAGTAGGACTGAAGTAGAGCTGTAACTGAGAGTTGAACTCAGGACCTCTTCCTTACCAAGGAAGTGCTCTACCACTGAGCTATTACAGCATCGGTTAGAGCGGAAAACGGGGCTCAAACCCGCGACCCCCAGCTTGGAAGGCTAGTGCTCTATCAACTGAGCTATTTCCGCAAAACTTCTACTGAGTGGGTAGTGATGGATTCGAACCACCGTAGGCATAGCCAGCAGATTTACAGTCTGCCCCATTTGGCCACTCTGGTAACTACCCTTGTTTATTACAACACATAGCAGGAGTTTTAATTCCTTGGTGAGCCTCTTGTCGGATTCGAACCAACGACCCCGAGATTACAAATCACGTGCTCTGGCCAACTGAGCTAAAGAGGCAAGTATCCCTACAGCCGCTAAGCGGCATCGTTTTGGGGTATGCTGTAAAACGGCTGCAAAGATACGACTTATTTTCTAATCGCCAAAACTTTTTCAAGTTTTTTTTTAACGATTGCGAGTTTTTTCTTTAAATTTAGCCAACTGTACCTTCATTGAATCAACAGTCTGATCAATACATTCTTCGAAAGTATCACAAGTCTTCTCCGCATATAGTGAGAGCCCTGGACCAATCACCGTCAGTGACGTTTCTTTATTCAATGCAGTAGCAGGCCTAACAACTTTTAATTGCACCTCAACTTTCTGTATATCTTCGTAAGTTTTTTCCAACTTGGCAACTTTCTTTTCGATAAGCGCCTGTAATTTCTCGGTAGCGTCGAAATGAATCGACTGAATTTTAATTTCCATAGTTACCTCCGCTTTTAAAGGTTAAGCCCTTGGATGGGCGTTAGAATATTCACGTTTCAACTGCTCAAAAGTAGTATGGGTATATATTTCTGTCGTTGACAGACTTTCATGCCCAAGCAGTTTTTTCACACTTTCCAATCCGGCATCGTGATTAAGCATTGCCGTTGCAAACGTATGTCTCAATACGTGCGGCGTGCGTTTTTTAAGCGTGCATACCTTAGTGAGGTTTCGCCTTACCTCGTTTCTCACTTGATTCTGGTTCATTCTCAAGCCGTCTTCTGTAAGAAACAGAGCCTGCGACTTTTTGTTTATGCGCTCATCGCGCAGTTTCATATAGTCATGCAGAGTGGAGTCCAATTCGTCACCAAACGGTATTATCCGCTGTTTATTTCTCTTTCCGGTAACTTTTACCTGTCGATTTATAAAATCAACTGCCACATCATCCAGTCCGACCAATTCCGACAATCGAATTCCTGTTTCATAAAATGTCATTATAATAGTACGTGCGCACACGTCCTTATATGTACTATTCCAGAAATCAGGTTCAAGCAACCTATTCATCTCAGATTCTTTAAGAAACTGCGGCAAAGGCTTACTTTTCTTTGGTCCCACTATTCCATGGGCTGGATCTTCAGTTACAAGATGTCTTGAAAGAGCAAAACGATAAAAGGAACGCAAAGCGCTCAACCTTCGATTGATTGATGCCGCATTGTTTCCTTTATCCATCATACTCTCCATCCAGTCACGGATGACATCTGAGTCTATTGACTCCCAAGAGAGATGATCATTAAATTTTTCGAAAAACTTTTCAAAGGCTTTAAGGTCTTCTCCGTAGTTTTTTACCGTCATGTCTGAGCGATTACGCTCAAACTTCAAGTAGTTCAAAAAAATTTCTATCATCACAAACGCTGCTTTATCATTTATCTTTACGGCAACGAATTTACGAAATAAAATTCAAACCACCAAATTTTTAACGAGTTTTTATTCCTCGTTATTACGCAACTGCTGTACGTAGATGGCATGTTCCATCTTGAGTCTCTTCAAAACAGAAGGCTTGTTGTACTGCTGACGAGCACGAAGCTCCTTTACAACACCTGTCTTTTCGAATTTTCTCTTGAACTTCTTGAGAGATCTCTCAATGTTCTCACCATCTTTTACTGGTACAATAATCATGTTTTTTGTTTTTAATTTATTTATAATAAAACTTACCATCATGGACTACTCCACAATTAGCGGCTGCAAAATTACATCTTATTTGCGAATAAAGCAAGCTTTTAATTGATTTTTTAACCAAAATCATTCAAAATAGCCTTAAATCCCCCTTGTAGCGTCAATCAACCATCGTTTTTCACTATCATCAAGATAAGGTAACAGTTTGTCACACACCATTTTATGATACATGTTCAACCAGTCCTTTTCCTCGTCAGAAAGCATTGATTTCACTATCGGAAGTGTGTCTATCGGACACAAAGTGAGAGGTTCCATTTGCAGGAATTGACCAAATTCGGTTTCTACATATTTTTTTATAAGAAGAGTGTTTTCTATCCTCACTCCAAATTTACCAGTCAGATATAGTCCTGGCTCGTCGGTAACTGTCATTCCTGCATGCAATGGAGTGCTCATATATTCCATTCTTATCTGATGAGGTCCCTCATGTACACTGAGATAACTTCCAACTCCATGTCCAGTTCCATGCAAGAAGTTCATTCCTTCACGCCACATAGCTTCTCTCGCTAATGCATCAAGTTGAGTACCGCATGCTCCATCTGGGAATTTTGCCAATTCCAACTGTATATGTCCTTTAAGAACAAGCGTATAAACTTTCTTCTGTTCTTCTGTTAATGGTCCAAGCGCAATAGTACGTGTGATATCTGTAGTTCCATCCTGATACTGCGCTCCACTATCTATAAGTACCAATCCCGAAGGTTTTACGGGTATATCTGTTTCTTCAGTAGCCTCATAATGCACAATAGCACCATGTTGTTCGTATCCAACTATTGTATCAAAAGAGATATCCTTAAATAGTTTCTGGTCGGCACGCAGCCCTGTCAACTTTCTGTCCAAAGACATTTCTGTTTCACAGCCAGCCTCAACAGCTGGCTTCAGCCATTTAAGGAATTTCACCATAGCCACACCATCTCTAAGCATTGCAGCATGAAAACCGTTTATTTCAGCAGCATTCTTCACAGCTTTCATCGTTGGGACTGGAGATTTAGCAAAAACCACTTTCGTTTTTTCCTTCTCTACCTGGGCAACCATATAACTGTTTGTCTCATCAGGATCAAGAAGAATGTTATAGGCAAAATATTTTCGTTTCAGATATGTAGCCACATTATCATACTCTTGTACGGATATTTTCTGGCTTTCAAGATATCCCTCAACCTCACTAGTAAGCTTTTCTTTATTTATAAATAAGGTTACATTCGATTCCTGTATAAGTAAATAAGAAACAAACACAGGATTACAATGCACATCTGTACCACGCAAGTTTAATATCCACGCAATATCATCAAGTGCCGACACCAGCATTCCATCACAATGCATTTTGCGTAATTCATTTTTAATCCTCCCTATTTTACTTTCGGTACTTTCACCTGCATATTCCAAAGGATGTATAGCGACTTTATTATTTGGTATTGAAGGACGGTCTTTCCATACAGACTTCAATGGATCAAAATTCAGTCTTACGGTAATACCTCCTTCGTGCCTAAGATCGGAGACTAGATTTTCGACAAAAGAATACGAATTGACAGTACCATCTACACCAACCTCGCCATTTCCGTCAAGCTGACCTCCTATCCATTCTGCCACAGTTGGAGTACCAGGAATCTTCAATTTCATAAGTTGAAATTCGGTACCACAAAGCTGCTTTTCAGCAGCTAGGAAATATCTTGAGTCGGTCCATAGAGCAGCTCCGTGCATCGTTACCACAGCAACACCAGCAGAACCGTCAAATCCGGAAATCCATTCACGACCTTTCCAATGGTCAGCTACATACTCACTATTGTGAGCATCCGTACTTGGGAATATGAAAGCACCCAAATTTTCTCTTTTCATTACCTCCCTTAAAGCGGCAACACGTTCGTTCATTGTCATAAATATATTATTTTTGCTAAATAGACATTACAAAGATAAAGTTTTTAAGAATTAACAACAAATTTAATGCTAAATAAATAACCGAAATTTGTTATTTTTTAGTAACTTTGCGGTCGCATGAAAGGAAAGAGATTTCTAAAACATTAATATAAATTGTAGTTATGGAATTTTTAACTAATGACAAACTTTTGATCGTCGGCGCTGCCGGTATGATCGGTTCTAACATGGTTCAGACAGCTCTTATGCTGGGTCTTACACCAAACATCACTCTTTATGATGTATTTTCAGCTGAAGGTGTTGCAGAAGAAATGCGCCAGTGCGGTTTCGACGAAGCAAACATCGTTTCAACAACAGATCCTAAAGAGGCATTCACAGATGCTAAATACATTATTTCTTCAGGTGGCGCTCCACGTAAAGAGGGTATGACACGTGAGGATTTGCTTGCTGGTAACTCTCAGGCTGCTCAGGAACTTGGTGAGAATATCAAGAAGTTCTGTCCTAATGCTAATTTCTGTGTTGTTATCTTCAACCCAGCAGACATTACAGGTCTTGTAACACTTGTACATTCAGGTTTGAAACCAAATCAGGTTGCAACACTTGCTGCTCTTGACTCTACACGCCTTAAGGGCGCTCTTGCTAAGCACTTCGGTGTTAGCCAGGCTGTTGTCAAGAACGCTTACACATATGGTGGTCACGGTGAGAAGATGGCTGTATTTGCTACTCCTACTACTATTGACGGTGTTAAGTTGGTTGACGTTATCGCTGGTAAGGCAAAGGTTAACGGTAAGGGTATTACTTCAGAGGAATGGGCACAGATGCAGAAGGAAGTTACACAGGGTGGTGCAAAGATCATCGAACTTCGTCGTCGCAGTTCTTTCCAGAGCCCAGCTTACCTTGCAGTTAAGATGATTGAGGCTGCTATGGGTGGTGAGGAATTCAACTATCCTGCTGGTACATACGCAGACACAGCTCGTTACAACCACGTTATGATGGCTATGCCTACACGTGTAACTAGCGATGGTGTTTACACTAAGCCAGTTATTGGTTCTGCTGATGAGATTGCAACTCTTGACGCTAGCTACGATCACCTTCAGAAGATGCGTGACCAAGTTATCGGTATGGGCGCTCTTCCAGCAGTTGCTGAGTGGAACAAGCTTAACTCAAACTTATAAAAAAGCATTTTCACTTAACTCTTATATATTTATAAGATTACAAAGTGAACATAATACAAAACAGACTGACAATAATGATTTGTCAGTCTGTTTTTTTATTCTTGCCCCCCCAAAAAGATTTATGTTTAATAGATCAGGCATAAAAATCACTAAAATCAAAGACCATTTACCGAAAACATCCCTCCCCTAAATAAATGAAAAATCAAAAAAAACATAAAACAAACCTACACCATATACATTTTTAACTTAAATAACTACTAGTCAATAGGTTAACCCATGTATATAAGTGCCTTTTCCTACATCTTTCCTACATGATTCCTACATTATAAGCACGTATTTGTACTTAAAATGACGAATTTTGTTCAAATAGCTAAACGAAAGTCGCTTTTTAGGTTGGACCATTAGGTCATATTTTTATCAGTAAAGCAAATCACCATGATGCCTTTCTTGGAATTTATGAATATAGAAATCTCATTTCTCTTTGTAGATGAAATTTGGAAACGAAACTGGTTTATAAAACATTTTGATATGTCAATCTTTTCCGTAAGGAATTTCAAAAACGTTAATGATAATCCGTATCAGCTTTAAAAAATGTATTGTGATTCAGTAAATACAACTATGAATGTTTATGATCAATTCTCATTATAGTCAAAATGTATGAAGCACAGCAAATATAAAATCACCTTTTTCGGTGCGCCTTTGAGTGATTAGGGCCTTATCACGCTGCAAAGCATGTAGGATAACGGAGTGATTAGGCCCTAATCACTCCCTAAAATGTATAACAACGGGCTCTTATACATAAGCTAACATATTGTATAACAACACGTTTCGCAAAAACATGTAGGAAACGGCATTAAAAAATCAAAAAACAAAAAATATTTTTGATAGTCATAATTCAATTGGTTTCATAATTTGACTAATGGAAAGAACTATATTGGAGAGGATCATGTGATGAATTTTGATAGAGTTATATAGAATTTCTAATTTGCACATATATAGTAAAAGTGCCACTTGTTAAGTTAAACCTACTATTCTCAACGAACATTTCCTCAAAACCATGAATTAATAATAAGATAGAATTTGTGGGCAAACATAATTTAAGTGAAATAGAATTTATCTATTTGCAGTATAAAACTTTATTAATAAAACTAAAGCTCAATGGGTTCAGGGCTACATCTAGAGAAGTGGCTGATGCAAGCTTCTTCCTCTTTTGGTTGCTAAAAATTATGCGTGGAATTATTAAATCCCCAAGTTTATGAACTGAGTCATAGTTTGTTCACTTAGTTTCTATACTTATTTTCATCCTTCAAATTCATTTCCTCATGTTTTATATATATGCATGGAGTAGATTATAAATTATTCATGCTATTCAAGAACTTGATCTTTATATTCAATAAAATTCCATAAGGATAAATATATTTATGGAAATAGCATAAGTGCGAAAAAAACGCTAAAAGCAGGTGCGATTTGGAGTTTAATGTCACTTTTTCCCGATAATGTCACTTAATGTCACTCGTTCGACCCTTATAAACAAAGGGTTTGTGACATTATGACATTAGTGGCATTAAAAAAACTTTTTCTAGCAGAGTTTTTGGTATCTCCCCACTAATTGACGATTAAGCATAAAAGTAAAGACAAATATGTTATCATGATTAAAATATATAACAAAAAGAAAAAGGCGAACCGATACGACCCACCTTCCTACTAATTTGAACAATCAACTAAAAATTAAAATCAGTTTACACTAGTGTCTCTTAATTAATGTTAATCAAAATGAAAGTCAATTTCTAACTGTCCATCGGACGGCTCCTCCTCTTCTTCAAAGTGGAAGAACAGTTCAGCAATGTCCTCTTTGAGGAGCAACGCACTGCTGAGTATTCGCATGATTTGAACGATTGGGCGATTGAGGTTGAGTCTCCTCTCAATGATTCCAATAAGGCAATACGTGATGATTGCCACATGGATTTGGATTCTAACAGCATTCTCGGACTCTCCCCAGAAGGTTTTGACACGAAGATGCTGCTTGACCCATTTGAAGAATAGCTCAACTTGCCATCTGTAGCGATAAAGCTTGGCAATAATCTTGGCAGCAAGATAGAAGTTATTTGTGTAGTAAGTAAAGGTTCGTTGCAGGTCTGGTGCAAAGTAGACAATACGTCTGATAGCACCTGGATAGTTGCACTTATTCCTCTTACCTGTGAATCGTACGGTCTGATCATAAAGAACATTATCCTCTCCATCGAGAAGTTCTTCCCCATCCACAATTTCATATTCAGGTCTACGTTTTTCACGGATGATGAAGAAAGCCATAGAAATGTGGATTGCATAGAGTCTTGCCAGGTCAAAGTAACCTCTGTCAAAGACATAGCAGGCGTTAGGCTCATAAGTGATCCAGTCCATTGCGTTGACATCGTGGATGACCGCATTGGTGATTCTGTAGAATACTGGTATCTCGGTAACGATATCAACCTGCGTGTGGATTTTAATGCCAGACTTGGTGCTTCGGAATTTAGCCCATCTAAATATAGACATACAGAGGTCGATAGTTGTGGAGTCAACTGCATAAAATCTGCCATGAAGTTCGAAGTCTTTCGTGAGACGCAGGTTCTGAGCGATGGACACCATATAAAAGGCAAATTCTTCGAATATTCTATGATCTCTGATGGAGTTAGCCTTGGACAGTATCTGACGATTGACAGCTTTTTTACCAAACCCGAGGAAAAACGATTTCTTACCATGTGCAATTGTGATATCTGTGAGTTCTCTCAGACTGCAGCAACCTATAAGCTGTCCAAACAAAAGAACCAGCATGTGATTCCAATGAGAAAGCGACCAACCTTGAGTCCGATCGTTGTATTTCTGAACGATGCGCCTGAATTGGCGCTGTGGCAGAAACGAGGTAATCTGTGTGAAGATGTATTGTCCAACATTCATATATGCGGTGATTTGAATTCGACCGCAAAGGTAAAAATTTCAAAGCCCGGACAGTTTTTTGAACAGCTAATTTATTGTGAATGAGAGATATAAACATATATTTTACAAATAATTAAGAGACACTAGTGATCAGTTTATTTAATTAATAGTCTAGTCTATTTATCTTCTTCTTTTTTTGCGATCTTTGGATGTCGCAGGTTCTCTCCCATATTGGTATATATTGAAGCCTCAGCTATATTTGTAGCATGATCGGCAATACGCTCAATGTTAGATATAATTCCATTAAGATTTATAAAAGTAAAGAGCAAATGGCGAGTTTCTTCTGGATAATGACTATTCTTGATCGTATCCTTTATAAGTTTATGATTAATATCATCTACAACATCATCGTTTTTGATAGTCCAGACAGCCGCATCATTGTCATCATTTACAAAAGCTGAGACAGACCTCTTTACCATCAATATGCTTGAAGCCATCATATTTGATAGCACCGGTAGCATATGTTCAAAAACCGTTTTGTCTTCAATACGAGACAAGAATTTGTCTATATTCTTAACCTGATCACCAATACGTTCCAAATTTGAAATCATCTGGTAAGCTGACATTATTTTACGAATATCAGATGCTACAGGATTCTGCAATGCAATGATATCTATGATTTCATTGCCAAGACTGATCTCATAACCATCTATACGATTTTCATTCTGTTCTATTTCCTGTTGAATTTCAGTCGGAATATTAGTGGTACCATCAACTAGCAACTTATTCACTATTTCCAACTGGCGCATTACCAATTCCACCATTTCGTTGAAATGGCTCAATAAAGAATGTAATGCATTGTCTTTTGTTATTGCCATAATTTCATTTTTTTATGCACAAAGCAATTTATAATCAATAAAACTTTATCCAAACTTACCTGTAAGATATGCCTCTGTACGTGGATCTGTTGGTGTTGTAAACATTTTCTTCGTATTGTCATATTCCACCAATTCGCCAAGATACATAAACATAGACTTGTCTGAAATGCGCGCAGCCTGAGACATATTATGAGTAACCATTATAATGGTATAATCCTTTTTCAATTCAACGAGCAAGTCTTCTATCTTTGAAGTTGATATAGGGTCTAAAGCTGAAGTAGGCTCATCTAGCAATATCACTTGAGGACGAAAAGCAATGGTACGAGCGAGACATAATCTCTGTTGCTGACCACCAGACAAGAAGTTACCTTTGCTATGCAATGTGTCTTTCACCTCATCCCACAAGGCAACGTCACGCAACGATTTTTCTACAATTTCATCACGTTCTTGTTTTTTCATACGGATTCCATTAAGACGATAGCCGGCAATTACGTTATCGTATATACTCAATGTAGGGAATGGATTAGGACGCTGGAATACCATACCTATTTTACGTCGCAAATTCATTGTTGGCATTTCATATATATTATCTTCGCCAAGTAATATTTTTCCTTCTGTACTGATATTTGGATAAAGCTCATGCATGCGGTTGATTGCTCTCAATAGAGTTGTTTTACCACATCCAGATGGTCCCATAATAGCTGTGATAGAATGTGCTTCTATCTCTGCTGAGACATGTTTTACAGCATACTTGTCGTCACCATAGCTAATAGAAATATCTTCTATTGACATTACTGGTGTTGTTGTATTTTCTTTTGTATTCATCATTTTCTTTTTATTTTCTTTTTGCTCCAATCCATTTTGATATCAAATTGAGTATCAACACAAATCCCATGAGGAATATTGTAGAACTCCATATCAGATTTACCATGTTTGGGTCGTTATAAAACTGCCAAATCAGCAATGGTACAGCCGAACCAGGCTTAGCAACATTCCAGTTTACATCTGGATTGCCCAATGTTGTAAGCATCAATGGAGCTGTCTCACCTAAAACACGTGACACTGCAAGCAGTATACCACTGATCAATCCAGAGAAAGATGTAGGAATAAGTACTCGCCATATCACTTTATAATAAGGTGTTCCAAGGGCAATAGCCGCCTCTTTGAGAGTATCAGGAACCATTTTGAGCGACTCCTCGGTAGAGCGCACAATAAGAGGTAACATCATTATAGCCAAGGCTACACCACCGGCTAATACAGAGTATCCTTTTGTTAAAGGAACAACAACCCATATATAAGCAATAATACCAATAACAATTGATGGTACTCCTTGCATAATATCAGCAAGATCACGTATCACACAGGCATATTTTTTCTTACTGTTTTCTGAAAGATACACACCTATTACTATTCCCATAGGTATTGCTATTGCAGATGCGATAAGAACCAAATAGATTGAACCAAGTATACCGTTTACTATTCCTCCAGGGATAACCTCTCCATTAGCTGTAGCCATCATTGCCGTAAAAGTGTCTGGAGCTACTTGGGTAAAGAAAGCCAAATTGATTTGTTTGTAACCTTTTACCAACAATGTACCGATAATTAAGAAAACCATAGAGATTGTAAGGAAAGAAAATACCATCACAAGTATCTTGAAGATATTGTTTTTAGCTTTTCTATAACCAATTGAAGATAATAGTCCTGCAGTTTTCCCTATATTAATAATATTATCCATTATCCAATCTTTTTAATTATATATTTTCCTATCGCATTGATGATAGTAGTTATCACAAAGAGTAATAGAGCAAGCTCTATCAACGCACTCAGCTGTAATCCACTAGCCTCACCAAACTGGTTTGCAATAACACTAGCCATTGTATTGCCTGTTGAGAAAAGTCCATGTGGTATCGCATTTTCGTTGCCAATAAGCATTGTCACAGCCAAAGTTTCACCTATTGCTCTACCAAAAGCTAGTATGTAACTTGCCGTCATTCCAGAACGAGCATTTGGCAATATAACCGTACGTATCACTTCCAATCGAGTGGCACCCAAAGCATATGCAGCTTCTTTAAGATCGTTTGGCACCATTGCTATAGTTGTATTGCTCAAAGATGTGGCATAAGGCACAATCATTATGGCAAGTATCAAGGCGGATGTGAATATTCCGAATCCCTGCGGACTTAAACCTGCCTCAACTACTAACGGACATAGGATATAGAAACCCCATAGACCATATATAATAGACGGAATACCAGCCAACAGATCTACTAATGTGCCAACAATAGATGCAAGCTTTGTACCGTGAAAATATTCTGCAACAAACAGAGATGTGCAGAACGCCAAGGGGATTGCGATGACAAGAGCCAGAACTGATGTGAGTATAGTACCGACTATAAATAATAACGCGCCATAGTTCTCGCTCCCCTGGGTTGGGTCCCACTTATCGGAGATCAGAAACCGCCATCCAAACTTGGATATTGACGGTAACGACCCCTCGAACAGTGAAAATACCATCGCCGCGGCTATCATAACGATAACCAGTGAGGAGAAGAACAATACGCGTTTCAGAATTTTATCACTATTCATTTACTTCAGAATTCTTTTTCCTTTGTAAGTCACTGTGCGTAATATAGCTTTTGCTCTCGCTGCGACACCTGCTGGAAGTGGAGCATAATTGGTTTTAACTGCCAATCCTTGTGCATTGCGACTTACCATCCAGTCTATCAATTTCAGTGTTGCCTGAGCCTGAGCTAAGCTGCGGTTGTTGTAAGCCTGATCTTTGTAGATTAGTAGCCATGTAAAACCAGCGATAGGGTAAGCTGTTGGAGCAGAAGAGTTGGTAAGCATAACACGTGTATCTGCTGGGATTTTACCTTTTCCAGCTGCACTTGTTGAAGCTACTGTAGCCTTGATGAACTTACCTGCCTTATTTTGGATAAGTGCTGACGGTTCACGCTGTGCGAAAGCGTATTCAGAACCTATATATCCTATAGAGCCTTGTGTCTGATGAATTGCACCTGCAACACCTGGGTTTCCTTTTGCACCAACACCTACAGGCCAGTTAACTGTCTTACCAGCACCAACCTTAGAACGCCATACATTATTTACCTTAGTGAGATAATCTGTAAACATATTCGTTGTGCCACTACCATCAGAACGATGAACTACTGTAATTTCCTTATTTGGGAATCTTACGCCTGGATTCAATTTTTTCAAAGCAGGATGATTCCAATTTCTAATTTGTCCTAAGAAAATAGAAGCTAGAACAGTAGGAGTAAGCTTAATCTGCTTTACACCTGGTAGATTGTAAGCTACAACTACCGCACCACTACATGTAGGAATATGAACAACAGGAGCTGGCATTCCGTGAAGTTCTTGATTTGTAAGAAATGCATCTGATGCACCAAAATCTACAATTTTATCTTTCAGACTGCGGATACCACCACCTGAACCAATACCACCATAAGTTACTTTTGCATTTGCTAATCTTTGATAAGTCGCAAATGCTGCATTATAGAATGGTTCTGGGAATGTTGCTCCTGCACCTGAAATTGACTGCGCACTAACCTTGTTGCCAAGAGTCATTAGACTCAACAATGCAACTAAAACGATACTCTTTTTCATATAATTTTATATTTAAAAAATAATTTATCTTTTGTAGTTAACTGACTATAGTAATATAACTATTTAATATTTATAAGCTATACTTGAAACTGACAAGATAACTTGTTGATGTTTTAGAACCAGACTTAGAAGGATCACTTATCTGCACGTTAGGTGATATAGCAAGGCCTTTTACAGGTAATATTTCAAGACCAGCTGTATAGAGGTTTCCGTCAGTAGCATTCCAGCCATTGCTAGCACCATTGAGTTTCTTTGATGTTAGGTTATCATAGCGCCCAAATATGGCAAATGTCTTACGTGGATTGTATGTCCCCCAGAATGATAATCCATTCAAATTATGGTCTTTAACCTTGTTATGACCAGTCTGTAAGTTGTATTCGCCACCTACAGTAAACTTATCGTCTTTATAAGCTATCATGGCATTGAATGTAGTTTGAGCTTCCTGTTTCTTCTGATAATCTCCATAAACACGAAGATATAGTTTTTTTATTGGCTGATATGTCAATCCGGCAGAAACTTTAACCGCACTGTCAGACTGTAATGATTTGTAACCTTCTCCGTTTACAACCTGAGCATCAACACTCAACTCTGGAACTATTTGATATTTGATGCCCAATCCAAGGTCTGCACTTGATGCATATCCATTAAGATCTTGGAATGATTTCAAAAGATAACGTTTACCCCATAAAGACTCCTGTAAATTAAAAGTATTAGTACCTATCAAACCGAAGTCAATGGTAAGTCCATTTCTTGAATATTCTCCATAAGCGTTCTTTATATAAGCGGTGTAAGCAGAACCCTGATAACCGTTGTTTTTATCTGTAACATCCATCACTGCCTTTGCTGAGAAATAAGGTGAGAAGTTGTAGGCGTAACCTAAGTAAGCTCTTGAAATCTCGAAAGCAGTGTTTGTCTTACCATCAGTAGATTGCACCCTAAAATCAGTGAACACTGTGACTATTGGACTTCCACTTGGTTTAAATGTACTTGTGGTCTCCTGTGCCATACCTGCGGCTGCAAGCATAATGCTCATCACTGAAATAAAAATTCTTCTCATCTTCTTAGCATTGTAATTAATATGACTTTATCATTTCTAAATCATGCCGCAAAGGTACAACCAGAATATTTCGCCTTCATTTCATTAAGATTATAAAGCCTTTACATATTTTTTTCATTTCTGTTACAAGTAATACAGGATTACTTGTAAACAGTATAAATCCGAATAAAATCAGAGATTTTATTTTGTGACTTTATTCGGGGGAGTGATTATATATATAATAAGGTTAGCAACATTACTGACAGAAAACATATTGTACGTCTTTCAACTTTCAACATATCAACACAAAGGTATATTAGCTATATTTCATAATCATTATCGCGGAGTTATAATGATAGTACATTATTGTTACGACAATATTAAATGTAGCATCATAACACTACATAATGCTGTAGCTAAAAATAAATTCTCATTGAGGGAGCCCCCCCCATACTTTTATCATTAAAAATTATCCGTAATTTGTATACAGCAAGTTTGGTATAATGTTTGTATCTTTGTACCGTGAGTTTATTATATAAATAAATAGGTATTAAACAAAAGTATGAAACTAATAAAGAATAAGGAATTTGGTGGAGAGCGCCCTCTCTTCGGTGAAAAGGATACACGACTTGAGGATATAACCATTATTGATGGTGAATCTGGAATAAAATGTTGTGAGAATCTGGAATGTGATAATTCCAAATTCTATGGCAAATATCCTTGGTGGCATGTAGACAAGAGCATCATAACAAACTGTTATTTCGCTCCAGAAAGCCGTTCTGCCATTTGGTACAGCAACGATATGAAAATGCAGGACTCTGTGATTGACGGCCCTAAATTTTTCAGAGAGATGAACAATCTAGAACTGAAAAATGTGAAAATCAATGATGCAGACGAAACTTTCTGGAAAGTAAACGGACTGAAACTCAAGAATGTGGAACTTCACGACGGAACCTATCCATTCATGTTTTCAAGCAATATATATGTAGACGGTCTTGTGAGCGATTCAAAATATGTGTTTCAATATTGTCATAACGTAGAGATTCACAACGCTAAAATTACAACTAAAGACAGTTTTTGGGAATGTGACAACGTGACAGTCTATGATTCTGAGCTAAATGGTGAATATCTTGCATGGCACAGCAAAAACATAAAGTTAGTGAGATGCCACATAAGCGGTGAACAACCACTATGTTATATTGACGGAATAGTTCTTGAGGACTGCACATTCGACGCAGAATGCGACCGTACATTTGAAGACAGTACTAATATAAATGCTAACATAACTGGAACAATAACAGAAATTAAAAATCCTATAAGCGGAAAAATCACTGCCGACAAAATTAACAAAATCACCTATGATGAATATGCTAAGGGTAAAGATTGTGTTATTGAAACAAGATAAATATGAAATACAATTTTGACAAACAGATTGAACGACGCGGTACAAACTCATATAAGTGGGATTTACCAGAAGAAGGAGTAATCCCAATGTGGGTAGCCGACATGGATTTTGAAACAGCACCTTGCATAATTGAGGCACTGAAAAAACGTGTGGAGCATGGTGTATTTGGCTACACACAAGTCCCTAACAGTTATTACGAAGCGATAACCAATTGGTTTAAGCGCCGTCACCACTGGGAGATAGATCGTTCATGGATTTTATATACATCAGGCGTAGTGCCTGCATTGACAGCTTCATTGCAAGCTCTGACCATGCAAGGAGATAAGGTACTAATACAAACTCCCGCATACAACTGTTTCTTCACAAGCATAAAGAACTGTGGTTGCGAGGTTGCTGAAACTGCACTAAAAAGAGATGGCAACAGCTTTGTTATGGATTTCGACGACTTTGAAAGTAAATGCGCCGATCCAAAGGTTACCGTATTCGTGCTCTGCAATCCTCACAATCCTTCAGGACGTGTATGGAACAAAGAAGAATTGCTACGCATTAATGACATCTGCGCAAAAAATGGAGTTAAGATCATCTCTGACGAGATACATTGCGAGCTGATTATGCCAGGATATACATTCACACCATTTGCCAGAGTGAGCGATGAATGTCGTGACAACAGCATCATTCTCAACTCTCCGTCAAAATCATTCAATATTGCGGGTCTGCAAATAGCTAATATTATATGCAGCGATCAAACTCTGCGCAGACGTATAGACAGAGCTTTGAACATCAATGAAGTATGCGACGTAAATCCGTTTGGTGTAATTGCATTGCAGGAAGCATACAACAACGGTGAGGATTGGCTTAACGAGCTTAATCAATATCTATACGACAACTATAAGACTCTTAAGGATTTCTTTACAGAATATCTGCCAAAGCTAGAGGTTATACGCCTTGAAGGAACATACCTTGTATGGATAGACATTTCTAGAATAGAACTCACCGCCGACGAAGCTGCGAAAAAATTGCTTGATAATGCAAAAGTAAAGATAAACAGCGGAACTATGTACGGGCGAAAAGAAGGATTCTGTTATCTTCGCATAAACATTGCCTGCACAAGAGCAAACCTTATGGAAGGACTCAAAAGAATGGGCAGAGAACTTGGTATATATATGGAAGATGAAGACGAACATGGATGTCCCATGTAAAGAATATATCTCTATAGGATAAGGTAAATACAAAAACAAGAAAGGCGGATATCCTGCAAAAAGGAATCTGCCTTTCTTTATTTACGTTAATCTAGAAGAAAAATAAGACAAAAAACGAAAAAAACGTAACTACAACATATATTATACCGACAAAAAATAATAATTTTGCATTATCTAAAGGTTTACGGCACTTAATAACTAAATACATAAATGCCATAACAACAGGATAGTAATTAAAGATAATAAACAAGAACCACATGAGAAAATTATTGGCTTTTCTAATACCAATTGCGTTTTTTGCCACAGCAAATGCGCAGGTAAACCCGCTTAAAGTAATCGAAAAGAAACTTAGCAATGGAATGACTGTTTGGATAAACGAAGACCATTCACAACCTAAAGTATATGGAGCCGTTATCGTGAAGGCAGGAGCAAAAGACTGTCCAAACACAGGAATGGCACATTACTTTGAGCACATCATGTTTAAAGGAACAGACAGAATAGGCACAATTGATTATACTAATGAAAAACCTTGGCTGGATTCCATATCAGCTAAATATGATATTCTTGCAGAAACAAAAGATGCTAAACAGAGAAGTATCATTCAAAAAGATATAAATCGCCTTAGCATAAAAGCTGGAGAATATGCAATACCAAACGAATTCAGTTCACTCATCACATCATTTGGCGGTACTAGTCTAAACGCATTTACATCTTTTGACGAGACCGTATTCCATAATAGCTTTTCACCACAATACATTCGCCAATGGTGCAAACTAAACAGCGAAAGACTTATGTCACCGGTATTCAGACTTTTTCAGGGGGAACTTGAAACGGTATATGAAGAAAAGAACATGTATTCAGACAACATGCTAATGGCTCCAGCAGAAGATGCCCAATCAAAAATATTTGCTGGCACACCATATGCCTACTCTATCATTGGAAGCACCGAGAACCTGAAGAACCCAAGACTTGGCGAAATGAAGGAGTTCTACAACAAATATTATGTTGCAAGCAATATGACACTGATTCTTACAGGAGACATAAATGCAGACTCAATAAGTAATATCCTCGAAAACACATTCGGGCACTTACGATCAGGAAACGTGGAACAGGAACAGCCATACAAACTACAGCCACTTAAAGATTTAGGAACAATAAAACTGAAACTACCTATACCTATTATAAAGGCAGGTGGAATAATATACCGCGCACCTATAGACCGAGATTCTGACTACAATGCTTTCACTGTTGCACTGGGACTTCTTAGCAATAGCTCTAAAACAGGTCTTCTTGATTCACTAAGAAATGACAATAAGGTGATGTATGCTATAGCAATGATGTCACCATTCAAAGAGACAAATGTAGTCGGAGTTGGCTTTGTGCCAAACATACCTTTCGGCAGTAGAAAAAAGGCGGAGAAGATGTGTATCGAACAGATTGAGAAACTGAAGAAAGGTGATTTTTCAGATGAATTCTTAAATTCAACAAAACTGATGCTTGAGAAAAGCGCACAGGAGAGTCTTGAAAATATAGACAACCGAGCAGATATAATGACAACTGCCGCATCTCATTGTTTGTCTTGGAATCGTGTTCTTGACCAAGGAAAAGATATAGCTGCCGTGAGCCGTAATGATATCATGCGAGTAGCTTCAAAATATTTCAACGATGACTATGCAAGGGCAATTAAAACATTTGGACATTATCAGAAGGACAAAGTAAGCCAACCGGGATACTCTCCTGTTAAGCCAAAACATGCCGGCGAAGAATCTGAATATGCAAAAGAAATCAAGGCGATGCCAACACAGGACATAAAGCCAAAACTAGTTGACTTCGCTAAAGACGTCAACACTATAACATTAGCACCTAAAGCAAGACTTTATACTGTTAAGAATCCGTCAAACGACTTGTTTAAGATAGAACTAATCTACCATAGAGGAATCGACAACGATAATCGGATAGGTGATGTTGCCGAGTATATTGGAAATATAGGTACTGAAAAAAACACCAAGAATGAATTTGCAAAAGCAATGCAGAAACTAGGAAGTTCATATAGCATTGATGCCAACAGAAGCAGATTTATAATAACATTGAGTGGATTTGACACCAACTTATCAGCATCACTGAAACTGCTGCGTGAACTTCTTGACAGCCCAAAGGCTGACAAAAAGAAATTCAACGAAATCATTAAAGACAAAAAACTTGATGAAAAGACAGCATTCAAGGACAATGCTAACATTGCTGATATTATAGGACAGAAAATATTATATGGCAATAATTCAATATATATTAAGAGAAGCTGTGCAAAAGACTATAAGAAAATCAAGCCTGAAGATTTGATTAATCTCTTTAAAGACATACAAAACTACGATCTGAGTATTGTATATAGCGGAAAACTTAATGACTCAGAAGTGGAAAATATGATAAAGCAGGAAATACCTGTAGACAGAAGTAAACTTGATTATGAACCCGTCAACTATAAGTTAGAAACATATTCAACCCCTACCATTTATATATATAACAACCCTAAAGCACGCCAAACGGTGATAGGCTCATACGTAAATATATCGCAAATGCCAACAGAAGAAGATCGTGCACGATTAGAATTATGGGGGAATTACTTCGGATCAGGAATGTCATCAGTATTGTTCCAAGAAATAAGAGAATTCCGCGCCTATGCATACTATTCACACGGATATACTCAGGTACCTGCGTTACCTCATTGCGCAAATTTCCCTACTGGATTCTCATCAAAAATGGGAGTGCAATCAGACAAGAGCATGGCTGCATTTGAAGTCCTTGACAGCTTATACAAAAACATGCCCTTAAGGGAGAATAATATCATAGCAGCAAAACAGTCTGAGATAAATAGCATCAATAACCATTATCCAGACTTTCGCAGTATTGGGAGTACAATAGACTCATATATAATGAAGGGGTACACTGCAGATCCAAATGCAGCGGCAACATCAATAATTCCACAACTTGGCTTTGGCGACTGCAAGAAGTTTTATGAAGATTACGTGAAAAACAGACCTATAATATATTATATTGTAGGAAACATGAAAACCTTAAACCGTGATACTCTTGCAAAATATGGTAAAGTTGTGGAGATTAAAAAAGATGATATATTTCACAAATGATTACAATAAAATTAGCAAATTTGCTACATCACATTAAATAACTAGATTATGGACAACGAAGTTTTAAAAGCAATTAGAGAACGTAGAAGCATTAGACGTTTCAAGCCTGAACAAATAAACGACGAGGAATTGAAAACTGTTCTTGAAGCTGGAACATGGGCTGCATCAGGTAAGGGGAAACAAGATCCTTGGATCGTAGCAGTTCAGAACAAGGAAACTTGCGATATGCTGAGAAAAATGAACGCAAAGCTTATGGGAACTGAAGCTGATCCTTATTACGGAGCACCAACAATAGTAATCGTGTTTGGCACAGCAGAATGGGGAAACAACGTAAAAGACGGAAGTTTAGTTATCGGCAATATGATGCTCGCCGCTCACTCTATAGGCCTAGCTAGTTGCTGGATAAACCGAGAAGACGCAATGTTTGAAACTGAAGAAGGAAAACAGTTACTAAAAGAATGGGGACTACCTGACGATGTGGGTGGAATAGGAGCGATATCACTTGGCTATGCTTCAGCCCACCCCCACACAGTGAAACCAAGAAAAGAAGATTATTACAGAATTATTAAATAAAAAAAATAGCGGTTCCTCTACAGAACCGCTATTTTTATTTATCCTTTTATCATAAAGATATGTATGATATCACTTTATTTGATGCTCCAGAAAGACTCATAACGAACTTTCCAGCCGATTTACCGGAGCTCTCTAAGAAGTCATCTCCATTTTCAAACTTCGACATAAATTCACAGAAGCTTTCATAATCTGTAATCTCAAATCCTCCGTTAGCCTTCATCAAGCCTTGAGCTTCTTGAAAATGCTTATTGTTTGGACCAAAGATAACAGGAATGTCCCATACAGCGGCTTCCAATACATTATGGATTCCTACACCGAAACCACCGCCGACATAAGATACAGTACCATAATTATATATAGAAGACAACAGACCGAAACAGTCGATAATCAAAATTTCAGCATCGGCAACATTGTCTACATTAGCTTGAGTATAACGCACCACTTTGCGACCTTCAACATGGTTAAGAATCTGTTTTATATGATCCTCACCTATCACATGAGGCGCAATGATAAGTTTCCAATCACTTCTATTATTAAAATACTTTAGAAAAATCTCCTCATCAGGCTGCCATGATGAACCTGCTACAAAGACCTTCTTGGCATTTTTTGTGAAACTCTCCACTATAGGCAAATGTTTGCTGGCTTCCTTAATCTGGAGTACACGGTCAAAACGGGTATCACCAACGACATCAACTTCTGTTATACCAAATTTGCCAAGCAATTCCTTGCTCTCAGTATTCTGTACAAAGAAATGAGTAAAACATTTCAATACTGTGCGATACTGGCGACCATACCATTTAAAGAAAACCTGATCTGGACGGAAAATACTACTTACACTATATACAGGTATATTACGATGCTTTAGTATGTGTAGATAATTATACCAGAATTCATACTTTATAAAGAATGCCATCACTGGTCTTACTGCACGAAGGAAACGACGCGCATTGCGTATTGTATCCAAAGGCAAGTAGCAAATGATATCTGCACCCTCATAATTTTTTCTCACTTCATAACCCGAAGGAGAAAAGAAAGTAAGAAGTATCTTGTATTCAGGATAATCTTTACGTATACTTTCTATCAACGGTCGCCCCTGTTCAAACTCTCCAAGCGAAGCTGCATGAAACCAGATGTATTTAGCATCTGGATCTACTTCCTCTTTCAAGATATCTATGGCCTTGCGTTCGCCAGCCCACATTTTCTTAACTTTCTTACTAAAGAGGCTTGCGATTGCCACCCCTAAAAGATAAAGGTATATTATTATATTATACACTATCTCTGATGGTTATTTCTTCTTGTTGTTTAGTTACTTCAATACTTCGATTGCCTTACGCAAACGCATTAGAGTCTCTTCCTTTCCAAGGAAAGCGGAAATATCAAACATCCCCGGTCCCTTTCCTATGCCAACAAGAGTTAGTCGGAACGCATTCATAACGTCACCCAACTTATATTCTTTTTCTTCTACCCACTTCATTACAACAGACTCCTGACATTCTACTGAGAAATCTTCGATACCCTCAATAACTTCTGCCAATTCTGTCATCTGCTGTGCAGAATATTCCTTCCAACGCTTCTTCACTGTCTTCTCATCATAATCAGATGGTTGAACAAAAAAGAAAGAACACAACGGCCACAACTCATTTACAAAATTAACACGGTCCTTCATCATGTGAACAACCTCTGTAATTCTTTCAATGGATTCATTAACCCCATTATTAGCAACAATAGGTGCAAACAATGTAGCTATCTCGTCATCGCTCTTGCGAAGAATATATTCATGATTAAACCAAATGCCTTTCTGAAAATCAAACTTAGCACCCGCTTTTGAACATCTGCTGATATCAAACACATTAACCAGTTCATCAAGAGAGAACATTTCTTGTTCTGTACCAGGATTCCAACCAAGAAGAGCTAGGAAATTAACAACAGCCTCTGGGAAGTAACCATTTTCACGATAACCTGATGAAACCTCACCAGTCTTTGGATCATGCCATTCCAATGGGAATACTGGGAAACCAAGACGATCACCATCACGCTTACTGAGTTTACCTTTGCCTTCTGGCTTCAGCAACAATGGAAGATGTGCAAAACGTGGCATTGCATCTTCCCAACCAAAAGCTCTATAAAGCAATACGTGCAATGGCGCACTAGGCAACCATTCCTCACCACGGATAACATGTGTGATTTCCATCAAGTGGTCATCAACGATATTAGCCAAGTGATAAGTAGGAAGTTCGTCAGCACTCTTATAAAGCACTTTATCATCAAGAATATCACTCTTAATAACAACATCGCCACGAATCATGTCATTGACGTGAACATCAACTCCAGGTTCAATCTTAAAACGAACAGTATATTGAACTCCATCCTCTATCAACTTATCAACTTCCTCTTTTGAAAGAGTAAGTGAATTACGCATCAGAAGACGAGTATGTGCATCATATTGAAAGTTGTGTATTTCAGTGTGTTTTGCCTCCAATTCCTCTGGAGTATCAAAAGCGACATAAGCATTACCGCTGTCAAGTAACTGCTTAACATACTGCTTATATATATCGCGGCGCTCACTCTGACGATAAGGTCCATGCTTACCCCCGAAACTAACACCTTCATCAAACTTTATACCAAGCCAACGGAATGACTCAAGGATATATTCCTCGGCACCTTCAACAAAACGATGAGAGTCTGTATCTTCTATTCTGAATACAAGTTCACCTCCATGCTGACGCGCAAAGAGATAATTATAAAGGGCTGTGCGCACACCGCCGATATGCAAAGCACCAGTCGGACTAGGTGCAAAACGCACCCTTACTTTTCTTTCTGACATATCTAAAGATAATAATTTTGTGCAAAATTAATATATTTTTTTCAGTATTGCGTATTTTTTTAGTATTTTCGCATTGTAAAACAGATAATACAAGAAATAATGAATATAATAATGAAATACGAGAGCAAATATTGGCGCAATATATTTACGCGAACTGCTCTAATAGCAATATCGGTTTTGGCAATTGTTTGGTTTATGCCACGCAATGAAGCACAAAGAATGAAATATGACATAGGCAAACCATGGATGTATGGTTCATTCATTGCTAAATTTGATTTTCCAATCTACAAGACTGACGAAAACATAAAGTCTGAGCAAGACTCTATGCTAAAACATTTCGAGCCATACTACAACTTCAATATGAATATTGCACGAAACGAAATCGCTAAATTCAAAAACGATTTTAAATCGGGAGTAGAAGGAATGCCAATTGAATACATAAATATTATCGCTAACAAATTACTAAAAATATATCAAACAGGAATTATAAACACGCCAGAATACAGTAGTATGGCAAGAGATACCGCAAACTTAGTTAGAGTTGTGGTGGGAAAACAAGCAAGAAGTGTGCAGATAAACAAGGTATACTCTACCATGACTGCATACGAAGAACTACTTAAAGATAAAGAACTTACTAAATACAGACAGGAATTACAAAAGTGCAACCTTACTGATTATATTGCTGCAAACCTAACTTACGACAAAAGCAGATGTGATGCGGAAAGAAATGATCTGTTAGGGAGTATTCCTCTTGCAAGTGGAATGGTTATGAGCGGACAGAAAATCATTGACCGAGGTGAGATTATTGATGAATATACATACAGAGTACTAAGCTCGTTTGAACGTGAAATGCAACGACGTAATGCCACTGTAACCGAAATTACAAGCACCCTTATAGGACAGATAATGTATGTGACCATATTGATTACACTACTCACGATATATTTGGCACTATTTAGACAAGATTATTTTTCTAAGCCTCGAAGCATTATGATGCTCTATTCCGTAATAACGATATTTCCGATTCTGGTATCAATAATGATGGTGCATAACATATTCAGTGTGTATATAATACCCTTTGCGATGGTTCCTATTTTTGTACGTGTATTCATGGATTCGCGAACGGCGTTTATTGCCCATGCCACGATGGTTCTGATATGTGCGGCTGCAGTGAAATATCAGTATGAATTCATCATCATCCAACTAGTTGCTGGACTGATTGCGATATACTCACTTAGAGAAATGTCGAAGAGAGCACAAGTTTTCAAAACAGCGTTATTAGTTAATATTGGAAGTATCATAGTATATTTTGCATTACAGATGATACAGAACAATGATGTATTGAAAATGGATCATGACATGTATTTACACTTCGTATTCAACGGAATATTCCTTTTGCTTGCATATCCATTGATGTACTTGATAGAAAGAACCTTCGGATTTGTATCAGACGTTTCACTATTTGAACTTTCAAATACTAACAGAGGTATACTTAGGGATCTAAGCGAAATCGCTCCGGGTACATTCCAGCACTCAATAACAGTTGGAAATCTGGCTGCGGAAATAGCAAACAAAATTGGTGCAGAAAGTCTTCTCGTGCGTACGGGTGCATTATACCATGATATTGGAAAGATTTTAAATCCGGTATTCTTTACTGAGAACCAAGCTGGTGTGAATCCTCACAACAATATGCGATGTGAAGAAAGTGCAAGAATTATTATTAGCCACGTTAATGATGGAGTAAAACTTGCCGAAAAATATGGTTTACCAAACACGATAAAGGATTTCATACTAACACATCATGGCAAGAGTATGGCAAAATATTTTTATATTAAATATAAGAACGAACATCCCGACGAAGAGGTTGACGAAAAAATATTTGAATATCCTGGTCCAAATCCATTCACTCGTGAGCAAGCGATACTTATGATGGCTGATACTACCGAGGCAGCTTCAAGATCTTTGGAAGAATATACCGAAGAAAGCATAAGCAACATGGTAAACAAACTAATTGACGAGAAAGTATCAGCTGGATATTTCACAGAATGTCCTATCACATTCCGTGATATAAGTGTTGCGAAACACATTCTAATAGAACGTCTGAAAGCTATTTACCACACAAGAATACAATATCCTGAACTTAAGAAAAATACCATACCTGATACTTTCTCTGTATAGTTGTTGCACATTATTTTTTAATATGTGCAACATTCTTGCACAAAATTACCTATATGAGCATAAATATCGTTTGCAATTGTTAACTGGTTTTAAATAAACAGCATATTTTGTTGCATTTAGAACAATTCAGGTAACTTTGCGACGAATTTTTTTATAGGTTTTTAAAATGAATAAATTAAAATTTGCTTTTATAGCACTTGCAGTTTCTGCTTCACAATCAATTTGGGCTGGCGGACTGCTTACAAACACAAACAATAACATTGCATTCAATCGCAATTTTGCACGTGACGGTGCAATTGGCATTGACGGTGTTTATTCGAACCCTGCTGGTGTAGCTTTTCTAAGCAAAGGATTACACCTATCTTTCAACGTTCAGAATGCATATCAAACACGTACTATAGTAAGTGGAATGACAATGACAACACCTGGATTACAAGGAACCCCATATTACCAACCATTAAAAATGAACGGTGGTGATGAGAATGGCAACAAAAAGTTTAAAGGAGAAGCATCTGTGCCATTTATTCCTTCATTCCAAGTAGCAAAGAATTACGATAACTGGGGATTTCAAATGGGATTCTCACTAATTGGTGGCGGTGGTAAATGTACGTTCAATGACGGTTTAGGTTCTTTTGAACGCCAGGTTGCTCTTATTCCTGCAATGCTCCAGAATATGGGAATCACAACAACGACTCCTGGATATAGCGTAGACAGCTATATAAAGGGTCAGCAATATGTTTTCGGACTTCAGTTGGGAACAACTTATAAGTTTAATGAACACATTGCAGCTTATGGTGGTTTCAGATTCAACTATATATATAATAAATATCAAGGGAGCATCACAAACATTCATGCAAATATAGCTGGAAACGACCAAAAACTTTATGATTATATCGGAGCTGCAGCAAAAAACTACCAAACAAAATCTGACACATATTCAGCACAAGCAGCAGCAACTACCGATCCAACAATAAAGGCACAGCTTGAAACTGCAGCTGCTGCATATCAAGAAGCATCTACCAAGTTTGCTAAAGCACAACCAAATTTTGCTGATCGTTACCTTGACTGCACACAGACAGGATGGGGTATAACTCCAATTATCGGTCTTGATGTTAAATACGGGAAATGGAATTTAGGTACACGCCTTGAATTCACTAATCACCTGAACATCGAAAACGACACAAAGGTTGATGATACACATTTGTTTCAAAATGGAGTAAACACTCCAAACGACCTCCCTGGAGTATTCACTATTGGAGGACAATACGAGGTGTTACCTTCTGTCCGCGTAATGGCTTCATACCATTACTTCTTCGACAAGGATGCAAAGATGGCTAATGACAAACAGAAATATCTTTCAGGTAATACACAGGAGTATCTTGCTGGTGCAGAATGGGACATCACAAAGGGTATTACAATCAGCGGTGGTATGCAGCGCACTAAATACGGACTTGGTGACGGAACTTATCTTAACGATATGAGTTTCGTAACAAGCAGTTATTCTTACGGTTTTGGAGCAAAAATAAAAGTTGCAAAGAACGCAAGTCTTAACATTGCTTATTTCTGGACCAACTACAGCCACTTTAAGAAAGAATACACACAGACTATCGCTGTAGGAGGAAGTTCTATCAGCGCACAGTGCAGTGATGATTTCACTCGTACAAATAAAGTACTGGGAGTAGGTCTTGATATCGACTTGTAAACCTACAACGGATCTACATCATAATATATATGCAGGGCAGCGTAACGTTTGTCCTGCATTATTTGTTTTTGCACATAATGCAGCACTTCCCTTACTTGCTTTTGATTGATACCATTCTCTAGTTTGATTACTATCTTACGTATATTCATAGCCTTTACACGAGCAACAGCAGGTTTATCAGGTCCAAGTATTCTATCACCTAAATACTGTTTCAACCTACCTCCCATTTCCAAACCTGCAGATTCTACTACTTCATTCTTTGAATGTTTAAGAAATACATACACAAGATGATAAAATGGCGGATAATGAAATACAGCACGTTCATCAAGTAAATCTTTCTGAAAGTTCTTGAAATCATGGTTAACTACCTGATCAATTACGGGCAGGTCTACACTCTTTGTCTGTAACATCACAAGTCCACGTTCTCCTTTACGTCCAGCCCGCCCACTTACCTGACTCATCATCATGAAAGCATGTTCATAAGCCCTGAAATCAGGATAATTCAACATCGAATCAGCATTAAGTATTCCTACTAGACTGACGTTATCAAAGTCTAGTCCTTTGCTTATCATCTGTGTTCCAATAAGAATATTAGTCTTACCAGTAGAGAAATCTGTAATGATTCTCTCATAAGCATTACGTGTACGAGTTGTGTCAAGGTCCATTCTGGCAACTCGCGCGTCTGGAAAGATATCACAAATACGTTCTTCTATCTTTTCTGTACCATAACCTCGTCCGTTGATTTTTTCACTACCGCAGTTCGGACACTCTTTTGGAACAGTATATGTGAAACCGCAATAATGACAAGTCAGCTGATTAAGATTTTTATGGTATGTAAGTGATACATCACAATTTGAACATTTTGGAACCCAACCACACTCACGACATTCTATCATAGGCGCAAATCCACGTCTATTCTGAAAGAGTATCACTTGCTTGTTATTCTGCAAAGCATCGTTAATTGCAGCCAACATCTGTGGCGAAAAAGGTCCTTGCATCATCTTTCTATGCTGCAAGTCTTTCAGGTCAACAACTCTTATCTCTGGTAATTCTATTCCTGCAAAACGTTTTTTTAATTCAACCAATCCATACTTTCCCTGTTGAGCATTGTAATAACTTTCCATGGATGGGGTGGCAGTCCCTAATAACGTTTTTGCACCATACATTCCTGCCAATACTATAGCAGTACTTCTTGCATGGTAACGTGGTGCAGGATCTTGCTGTTTAAAACTCGTCTCATGTTCTTCATCGATAATGACCAATCCTAAGTTAGTAAAGGGTAAAAAGACAGCACTTCTCGCACCAAGGATAACATCATAATGAGAGTCAGAAAGCTGTTTATTCCATATTTCTACCCTTTCAGCATCACTATATTTAGAATGATAAATACCTAAACGATCTCCAAATACCCTTTTAAGTCGTTCCATGATCTGCACAGTTAACGCTATTTCAGGCAGTAGATACAACACTTGCTTATGTTCTTCCAAAGCTTTTTTAATAAGATGTATGTATATCTCTGTTTTGCCGCTCGAAGTAACACCATGCAGAAGTACTACTTTTTTTTCTTCAAACTGAGAATTTATTTCATCAAATGCTTTTGTCTGAAACTTATTTAGTTGCTTTATATTCTCAAAGTGAGTTTCTCCCCCATTGTTCAGCCTACCAACTTCCTTATCGTATGTATAAAGGATTTTTCTATCAATAAGATTCTTTATTGATGGAGCATTACAATGACTGAAGTTCATCAGTTCTTCCTTCGTTATCTCAACAATATCCTCAGTATTAGCTGTACCACTCAAACTATCCCAATGCGACATAGCCAGAAAATCAATAAAAGCTTTCTGCTGCTTAGTTGCACGAGAAAGAGTATTTATAGCTATATGTAAAGCCTGCTCATTGCGGTAAGGTTCAGTTAGCCCAACGTATTGTTCTGTCTTTGGTTTATAACTATCTTGCGTTTTTAGTCCTGAAGGCAATGCCGCTTTTAAAATATCACCAAGTGGAGATAGATAATAATTAGAAATCCATTGCCACAATTTAAGTTGATTTAGAAGTACTACGGGTTTATCATCCAAAACATCAATAACCTCTTTTACATCAAAATCAGGCTTTACGTCAGTCATCCTTACAGCTACGCCAATATAACGTTTACTCTTTCCCAATGGAACTAGTAAGCGGACACCAGATTTTACCCTTGACGACAAAGCATCGCCAACGGCATATGTAAACGTCCCGTCAAGAGGTAGCGGTAAAATGACTTCAACATACTTCATAGGCACACAAAGATAAACAAAAAAAAGCAGATATTCGTATCAGGATATCTGCTTTTTTACATTTATATAAAAATATATCTTTTCGTTGACTAGGCTTAGAAATAATAAGCAGCACTTATCTGCCATGAATTATAACGGCTACGAGTAGTATTTGTTATTGCCTTTTTTGATGCATCCCATACATTTATTTCACCAGTCTTACCACATACGATATTGTATGCTGCACCTATTTCTAGATGCTTTAGCAAAGTAATTCCAGCTCCGAAATTAACACTAAAGTTAGACTTTTTAATCTGGAACGTATTCTTATATGAATTAGCATCAGTCCAGTTATAACTATCGTCACCTACATTAAAGCCAAACTGTGGACCCGCTGCAAAATAAATTCCAGCTAAGCTACCAAGTCCAATATTATAACGAAGATTTACAGGAATGTTGATAGACTGCTGTTTCACTGTTGTTTCGTCAACCTTACCATCACGTTGATCGAAAAGGGCTGCAGCATCCACACCAAGTCCTATAACAGGAAGTGTAAACTTAACAGTTGGACCAACAAAGAAACCTGTACGGTTTGATGTATTGAAAACATCTTGGCTAAATGATATATCTGTCAAATTAAGTCCACCTTTAACACCGAACTTTATCTGTGCATCAGCTGTTGAGACAAACATAATTGCCATAGCCAACACTAGTAAACTAATAATCTTTTTCATTGTTCAAAAAATTAATTGTTATTATAAGTTTAATCTCTTTTAATGTCTCTGCCTTCTCACTGTCACACGAGCATTACTAGCTGAAGAAGATGATTGTTTCTGTCTGCGTATTTTGACTGTAGTACTACTCTCTGAACTTCTACGGTTCATAGGACGTGAGGCTTTTAATGTTTTTTTATCTACACTAGTTACCTTATCTAAAGAATCCTTTTTAGCCTGATCACCCCAAATATTCTTTTCAAACGAAACAATCTCATTCTCAATTCGTAACTGTTCTTTATTTAAAGCAGTGTCATTCTTGCAATATTGCGCAAGGTTTTTTCCTTGCATATTTGCGGTTTTATATATTTTACCCTTGTATCTATTCATTGTAAAATAATCATCCAGCGACATCATTGCAGCATTATTAATGTTACTGACCATTATTGTACGCTTTGCAAGCAATGGCGCCAAATCATCATATTTAACCCAGAACAAAGGATACTTTGTTGTTCCATCTCCGAAATCATCAGCTCTCTCCATTATTGGACACAAAGCTATAATTTTAGTATGGAATGTTGCTGATATCTGGTCATAGTAAGAACATTCCTTTATATAATATCCTTTTACTTCGGACGAAGGAATATCACTATCATCAATATGAACACCACGATCAGTTCGCTCATAAAAGATGTGATGATCATCTAGAAACGTCAACGGCTTTACAAGTGCATCATCCGTAAAACGCTCATTACCATCAAGACGATACTGATATACATTTATTCCACCATGTGATGGTCCCACCATCATAAGTTTAAAGATATACGTAAAAAGATTCATCTGACTTCCAGATGATTCCGCTGGATAGTAAAGTCCTGCATTAGCATCATCATTAAGATTTAGCTCGCGATAAACATCTCTGCGCCACACCACATCCTCATTCATTCCTGCTGATGTCGGGAATGAAATCTGCGAGCGCAATGTGACATTATCAGCATTCGTCTTCTGTGCTTTTTCAGCCTGCTCTGCACGACGCAAAGCCGATTGTGCCGAAACATTCATTGCAAGAACTGCCATAAATAGCATAAAGTATAACTTTCTCATCTTATCTTACTATTATTTCTAATGCGCCGTTAAGGGTTCGTGTTATTCCATCTGGACCAACAGCCTTAACATGAGTTATATAAAATCTTCGATTACGAGACAAGCTACGGAACGTATCACGCTGCCTGTCAGAGAAATTTGAACCCAACGAAGCTATTGGAATAGCATTTCCCATATTATCAAAGAATACCGTTTCAAAACTTACTACTTTGAACTGTATATCTAGCAGTCCGTCATCTATTGCAGCATTAATGCCATGTGCTCCCATAAGTGAAGCCTTTGGCATTGCTCCACCCTTAAACCTTGTCGTTCCTATAGCTACATAAGCTGTTGGATCAGGAAGCTTTCTCACATGAAATATAAACGGAGGCAAAGAACGCACCTGTCCCTTATCACGTGCTGTTACATGTATTGTTACATCCTTGCCGACCGCCGAAGGTACAGCTATAAAATGTCCGTTACCTTTTGATACCATACTACCACCTGTCATTGATATAGATACTGCATTTGCAGGAATACCAGGAACACTCACGCTCATAGGATTACTATATCCTGCATAAAGAACATTCATCATGTCGGCAGCTACAGTTGCACTATTTGGTGCAGGGATAACACTATATTTCTGCAAGAAATTTCTCTTTAATACATCACCGTTCCGATTTTGCATCAATATATATCCACCAAAAGAATGTTCTCCCACTCCGCCTGCAGTAAATGAATACTGCCCGTTTCGTGTGGCAATTCGCTGTCCATTTACGTATATCTGTGGTTGTTGAGTTGTATCAACTGCTGCCATTACGATATTTGCACTGAAACGTTCTCCTGGGTAAAGAGTAGTCTTATCAGGTATTACAAAAGCTGAGAGTTTGTTTACCCTAATATCTTTCATATCTATATTAGAGACTAGAGTATGCAATACTTCACCCTCAGCATAACGCACATCACTCTGCAATTTAGATAACAGTGTTATGGATGCAGCCACCGGCATATTCTCAAACATATATTCCTGCCAATTCTTCCCTAGTAATCTAGACTGTCTTGGGACCTTCGTTGAAAGGTTGCTATCGATAATCTTCTTTTGTTGCGGATCAGCTACCATACCAACAATGCGATTTCGGTATGAATTGATTGCATTAAACAATTTACCACCCTTACCTCCTATTGGTGAAAGCATTACTTCTCCGGCAGCTTCAAGATTATCCTTATTTTCTATATTATAGACGTTTCCGTTTTTACCATCAGCCTTCTTTACAATAGCTACTTTCAGTTCCTGCGCGAAATTATATAGCGAGTCACTCATCTGCTTCACAGCTGTAGCCTTAGCAAACCATGCTTCTACCTTTGCAGGGTTCTTTTTCATAAGACTTGCGAAGTCGGTATACATAGACTCATTCTCCTTTGATGAATTATCAGTAGTACGATTAAGGCTTTCTTCCACAATTGAGAAGCCGTTAAGTACCTCTGTTGATATATTCAGCGCAAGCATTGCCATCAAGACGATATACATAAGGTTTATCATCTTTTGGCGCGGAGAAACAAGTCTTTTCTTTATTGCCATTACAACTGGGTATTTTGTGTAGGAGCTGCGGCACGCATATTTATGGTCATTGCCTCTATCATACGTGTATAAATTCCGTTAAGCTGCTCAATATGTTTTGCAAGCAACTTGCTCTGTTCGTTTATCTGATCTATTGTCCCAATCTGCTGACTGGCACTCTTCAACTGCATTTCATAAACCTTACTTATACCAGTAAGAGTTCTATTCAGATTTTCCATTTCCTCACTATCACGGGCTAGGCGTGAACTCTGATTACCAACTTTTCCCAAAACTTCTGTAAGTTTTTTAAGTTCGGTAACATAGTTATTCTGTGCTTCCTCCATATCAGGGTTGGCAGAAGGCATTACTATTCTAGATTCACTATGCATCACAGAAACAGGATCAGCAAACAAAACCTGTGATTTCACAGGTTGTTCCTGTTTAGCTTGTTCTGTTTTACCCTCAAGATACTCTTCTGTAACATGCGTTGGCAGATCCAATCCATCTGTTGTTTTATCAAAAGGTCTATCAAAAGCTGAAATAAAAAACACCAAAACTTCAGTACCCATACCTAAGAACAACATAATATTAGCACCTGGCAGATGAGTCAACTTAAACAATGCACCAAGCACAACGATTGATGCACCCCAGCTATATGCATAGTTTAGGAAAGTCTGTCCCGGGACACTATCCATCCACTTTTGTAGACGATAGACTATATTGTATTTACTATATTCTGTCATTATCTGTTATTTCTTTTTAGTACTAGTTGTATTTGCAAGACTTCTTACACATCTGAATCCGATAAATGATCGTGGTTGGTTTTGATATTCCCAAGAACGCCACGCAGAGCGTATAAAGCTCTCTGGGTCTTTCCAAGAACCACCTCGCACACTTTTCTTTTTCAATCTATATGGGTCTTCTTTTGCTGCATTATATTTTAATTCAGGATTCAGGTCATTCATTGCAGCTACACCAGATGCGGTATATACCGTACTAGTCCATTCTGCTACATTTCCAGCCATGTCATACAGTCCGTTTGAATTAGAACCGTATATTCCAACCTTACTAGTAATTAGATTACCGTCTTTTGTATAATTTCCTCTATCGGGCTTGAAATTAGCATAATAACAACCGTTACCATTTTTCATATCAGCATTATCCCAAGGAAACTCATTGCCACTTTTACCTCTTGCAGCATACTCCCATTCTGCTTCTGTAGGCAAGCGATAGCGCTGCACATACTTAGCTTCTATCCCTAGTCCCTTTAACAAATAATCCGTACGCCAAGCACAATACGCATTTGCCTGTTCCCATGTCACACCGACAACTGGATATTCATTATATGCAGGATTGCTATAATAGTTGCGCAAATACATCTCATTATCTGAATTTGTAAAATCATTTACCCAACATGTTGTATCAGGATATATATTAACAATGTATGTATTAAGGAAATCCCAAGGACCACTACGCTGGCGATCTATAGTCTTACTAACAATATTTCCACCGTCGTCAACATAAGCAGTATCCTTTGATATCATTACAACATCATTAGAAACAGCACGGTCGGTATTGAAAGAACGTTCAGCAGGATTTAATCGATTACGTCGAAGTGCTGCGGCTGTATAATCGTATATTTCATAACGATAGTTCATCTGTCTCCAGTCTAGTAGCTTGTCTCCAGTCACAGGGTTTGTAACATACAAACTTTCTATAGCACGTTGTTCGTCTTCATTAGGCTTACGTGGCAATGGCTTATTCCAATTCAAGTGTGGAGTAATCGCATTACCATTCTTGTCTTCAGAAATCATATAACTCTCGTCTCCGGCATAAGCTGGATCTGCAAGTCGTGTACGTAAGATACTGTCACGCACCCACATCACAAATTGCTTATATTTAGAATTAGTAACTTCTGTTTCATCCATCCAAAAACCATCAACAGAAATATCCTTTGTTGGAATCGGTGCCCCCAAAAGAGAATCCTGCTTGTCTAATCCCATGTGCAGAAATCCCCTGTCAATTTTTACCATACCGAAAGGCGTGGGCTCACTGAAGCTTTTGCCTCCTACACCAACGACTTCACCGCCACGACCTGCCATTGACATTGCTTTACTTCCAAAACAACCTGTTAAGGCAAATGCGACGATAACTGTACTTATGAATATCAATGTTTTATTCTTCATATATTTATAATATGCGCACATTCTTATGTTTGTTTTTCCCCTTCTTCACCATATTTATATCCATCTGATAACCGACAAATAGTTCATGGCTGCCATTTCCTGGATTTATTGCTGATGTATAAACTTCATAACTATATCCCAACACCAATCCATGGAAAGTTCCTCCGACCAAAAATGTCACAGAATTAGTAGGACTGTATGAAAGTCCACCATACATCATTTTGTCCTCATAACTATACACCAATCTACTGGTAATATCAGCTCTATAAGCTGTTCCGTCAGTTCGCACAATACAAGATGGCTTTATTGTTACAAACGGATTATTAAGTTTTATATTGTATCCCCCTGTCAAATAATAGGTTGGATCTATTTTGAGTTCATTAGTACCACCCAACTTTATCAAAGGCGAATTTATATGCTGCGCTGAAACACCAGCATACCATTGTCCTCTAATATAATACATTCCTAAACCCAAGTCAATTCCATTACCATTTTGTTGAGTTGTTGAGAATGCAGGATCCGAACTTTCATTCAAATCCACTTTAGATCCATCAAAGTCTTCACTAATAATTCCAACCTGAGCACCTACACTTATCACTCCCTTAAAAAGTTTATGTTTGTAAGCATATTGCACCGCCAATTTTTTATGAGTAAACAGTCCTATTTTGTCATTCATAAACTGTACTCCAGCTCCGTTGTACGCCCTCATAAAGTAGAAAGGAATATCAGCAGCAGCATACATTGTCTGAGGATTATGTTCAAACCCTGCCATATCCATAGCGTAAGCAGCATTAATGTTCAACTTAGTATATTTTCCGACAGATGCAGGATTGAAAGATGGTTCCATATCAAAGTAATGACTAAAAGCCACATCATATTGTGCTTTCATCCCGAGAAAGACGAAAGTGAAAATAATCGTAAATATAAATTTTGTATAACTGCGCACGGTAATATAACGTACAATCAACAAAATTATTGTAAATATAATAAAACACAAAAAGGTCACTCATAACTGAGTGACCTTCATGTTTTATCAGAGTTATTTAATACTCATCATCATTCCATAAGAAATCATCCTTTGAAGGATAATCTGGCCAGATGTCCTCTATACTTTCATAGACATCACCCTCGTCTTCTATTTCCTGCAAATTCTCTAACACTTCAAGTGGCGCACCTGAACGGACAGCATAATCTATCAGTTCATCTTTTGTTGCAGGCCATGGTGCATCTTCCAACTTTGAAGCTAATTCCAGTGTCCAATACATAGTGTTCAATTATATTTGTCTTTAATTTTGCGTGCAAAAATAACAAAATATATTTTATTCACAAGAAAATATACAAATATTTTTATAAATAGCAATGATTATTATGAATTTTATAGCTTTAAAGGCATATATTGTCAGAAATTCACCTTATAATTGCATTTACACTTATTTGAATCAAAGAAAACTACACCACAATAATATAAATCATACGTTACAAAAGTGCGATTATCTTCTATTACTTGTTTCCAAAAATTACGTGTTATTTTATTTCTCTTAATACCCTCTATGATAAGTAATGACTCATTACTAGCAATTGAAGCTAAATGATTATACACTTTTTCATAATCACCCAAAAGTGATATTCTTGCTATNTGAAAAGTATCNATATCATCNACTTCATTAAAAGATACAAATGATGTTGATTTACATCCAGCAACAACATATCTNTTATAGATATCATTGNCNGCTTTATAATCATACCAAACTTCAGACTGACAGAAATTCGCCAACCTGAAATAAAGGCAAGACAGTTTGGTAATAAGCGGATTAACATTACCCGACTCTTTTTTCAAATTCTGATATGCATAATATGGATAATGTTCATTCACCACATAGCGGAGAAAGCTATATGCAGAAGGTGATTGCACACCAAAGCCACGTGAGTAGCCCATGCGAAACACCCATAAGATGATTCTCTTCAGATAATATCCTAACATTGTTTTAAGATTTATCAGATTACTCAGAATTAACATAATTATCGGAACGTTCCAATAAAAGCAAAAAAGCCTCGAAAGATATCTCTATCCTCGAGGCTTCAATAAAAGAAGGCGGCTTCCTACTCTCCCGCATTGCATTGCAGTACCATCGGCGCAAGTGGGCTTAACTTCTCTGTTCGGAATGGGAAGAGGTGGGACACCACAGCAATAACCACCTGATATGGGTTATGACGTATTTTTCACAAGCAAACCGTAAGGAANGCGTGGCGACCCATCGACTCAGACCTTACCTATTCGCGACTTTCGTAGATTCCACGCTTCGGTCGGCGTTCTAATCTTGAGGTATCTCCCAGCAACTTCTGCTGTTGCAACTATCCCACGTCCACATTTCTGCCACTGCAGTTTCGGCTCGTGATGATTAACGGGCTTTGAAAGAAGGCAAAGGTTATCCAGTATGAAACTCAACAAATTTAATATCAATCTTCTGAACAAAAGAATGCCAAACGAACACCTTTTTATGCAGTATTTGGGTATAGTCCACCAATAACGACACCCAAGGTGGAGAAGGGTAAGGCTTGTCTCTTCAATTCGGGTGAACGCGGCTACCAATGACGTA